>Ga0247832_1000162_pt1 | contig 133477 bp, 132 predicted proteins | sample LaCruzMarch2015__10_FD_192407 | JGI IMG/M metagenome (GOLD analysis project Ga0247832, IMG submission 192407) | Freshwater microbial communities from meromictic Lake La Cruz, Castile-La Mancha, Spain - LaCruzMarch2015_4m | ecosystem: Environmental > Aquatic > Freshwater > Lake | place: Spain... | reverse complement strand
AAATTAGTTTCTTTGTTTCAACAAATCAATTGGCAAGAAGTGGCTTTTTTATCAACCAATAGTGCTTTAAATTTACGAACCGATTTGATTTTACAACAACTTATACAACACGATTTTTATGATAATTGCTAAATTCGATCGGCATTTTTCTTTTATTTTTAAAGCAAAAAAATAATTTTATGAAATTGATTCACATTAATTCGGTTGAAAAGCTGCAGCAATATTGGCAAGCTTTGTATCAACACTATTTTGCTAATTTGCAAATAGATTCGGCTATTTTGCATCACGATTGGCAACAAATTATTGCCAAGCAACATCTATTTTGTTGTTTTGACGAAAATAATAATCTGCTAAACCTAGTTTCTGCCAGTATTTGCTATAACAAGCAAGCCAAGCCCTATTGGTTGTTTTGCGATTTATTTGATGGGGGTAATTTATTGGCAAATAATTTTTTGTTAAACGAAATCATCAAAACCGTGGCAAACTTCACGAGCATTATGTTTTGTGTTTCAACAAAAAGCCAAACTATGCAACAAGCTTTGGCTACCCACAGTTTTTGGCTGAATCATTTTTGTTTTAGCTATGCATAAATTAACAAAACTAACACTGGGGCCTGTTATTATCATCACAAGGGCGATAAAAGACTCCATCAAGCACGATGGAGTTGAGCATGCTGGTTATTTGTCTTTTTTGGCGATTTTATCTTTTTTCCCTTCGCTGATTTTTTTGATGACCGCTTTAAGTTTTTTTGATGGCTTGTCTATTCAGTTTTTAGAAAAAATCTTAGTGCATTTGCCCAAAGAAATGTCGGTTGGTTTAAAGCCAAGAATCGACGAAATTTTATCGGGCCCGAGCAATAAATATTTAACCATCGCTTTTATTGGCATTATCTGGACAGCATCTTCGGCCGTTGAGGGTTTGCGAACCGTTTTAAACAAGGCCTATCATATTGGCTCGCCCCCGCCTTATTTGTGGAGAAGGCTGTTGAGTGTTATTGAGTTTTTTATGATTATTTTTTTGATTATCGCTAGCACTTTAATTTTGGTGGTCGTGCCGAATGTTTTGCAGCTTTTGCCTGCAAAAATGCTCAAAGCTATCGATATCGATTTTGATTTTTTTTATTTACGCCAAATTGCGGTTGGGGTGATTTTGATTATTTCGGCAACTTTGCTTTATTATATTTTGCCTAGTGCCAAACAAAATCTCAAAAAAACCATACCAGGAGCGATTTCAAGCACTTTTTTATGGTTTTTTACTACCAAACTTTTTGCTTATTATTTGCATTATTTTGGGCAGATTGATTTAGTTTATGGCTCGATTTCTAACATTATTATTTCGCTGATGTATTTTTATTTTGTGAGTTTTATTTTTATTTTAGGTGCAGAGTTTAATTATCACTTTGCCAAATTTTATAGCAAATGATACCGTTTCCACAAGTAAATACAACACTTCGATCTAATCACCCTCCCCTTGAGGGAGGGTCGAAATTGCAAAGCAATTTCGGGGAGGGGTCAGAAAAGCGCATCACAACATCGATTTTGCATAATGATTTTTTAACCCCCCACGAAGCTAGCAAGCTAGCTTCTGCTCCCCCTCAAGGGGGGAGCGATTATATCGAGAACTGCTGATTCAACAATTTCGTAAAATGGTGCGATGATATTGTTTTTCGCTTGTTTGGAGCGGTTTGATGATAAAAAAATCAGCATCATAATGGCTGGTTGCGGTGTTGTAAAACTTGTAAACTTGATGATTTTGTTGATTGCAGGTGAGGTATTGATAATAATTGTGTAGTTTTTCTTTACGCGGTTTATAGTTTTTGTTGCCAATTTCCATTAGCATTAAAGCCAATATTTTGAGCATCGTCTCTTGTTGAATGGTGTTGAAGGCCGATTTTTTTAATAAACAAGAACTTTCTTGCCACAGCAAAATTTGCTTGCTATGTTGCAATAATTCTTGGTTAAATTTGTCATTGATGCTGGCAATTTCTTGGCTTGTTTGGTTGATTCTGCCAATAATTGGGCTGTAATCGGTAAAACTATGCAAAAAAACTCGAATTTTATTTCTTAAAAATTTGGTGTCGGCATTGCTCTCGTCTTCGTGCCACTCGATATTTTGCGATTGCAAAAACTGTTGTAATTGTTGCTTGGTAAAATCAAGGAGTGGTCTTAACAAAATCAGGTTTTGATAGTGAGAAATATTTTTCATAGCCGATAAACCATCTAAACCGCTACCGCGAAATAATCTGATTAAAAAATTTTCTGCCACATCGTCTAGTTGATGGCCAGTTGCTAAATAATTGATGTGCTTTTCTTGACAATAATTTAGCAATAATTCATAGCGATATTGCCTTAATTTTTGCTCGATATTGCTGGTTGGTACTAGGTTGGGAGCAATTTCTAAAACCGCATTTTTAATATTTAATTGTTGTAATTGTTGGCAAACTTGCTTGGCTTCAAGTGCCGATTGTTCTCGGTAATTATGATTAACCACCAAAGCAGAAAGATCGATGGCAAAATGTAGGCAAAAATCTCGCAACAACACCGCCAAAGCCATAGAATCAACCCCGCCAGAAACCGCTATCGCTATTTTTTGCTGTTCTTTTGGCAAGGTAAAAAAATTTAATTTCTCTAAGATTTGTTGAAATTTTGTAAAAAAAAGATTGTTAATTGTGGCAGGCATATGTAATATTAAGTCTAATAAATTTTTTTCACCAAAATCTTCACCAAAATATGGCAAAATTATTATTCAATTTCTTATTTTTGCTATGTTCTTTTGCTAATTTTTCGGTTTCTTTTGCGCAAAACACTAAAACTCAGACAGTAGAGCAAGAAAATTTTTTATCGCTAGAGCAATATTTGCAACAAGTGCAAAATAAAAATTTAAATATCATCAGTTATAATCAGCAACAAGTTAGCAACGAAAATCTTGCTAAAAAATCAGAATTAATCACCGCAATTAAACTTTATGGTTTTAGCCAGCGATCGTTTGCCGAACAAAATAAGGCTTTACAACTTTTTCGCTACAGCAAGCTGTATAATCAAAATAATCAAATTGGCTTAAATTATCAATCAAGTTATGGTTTTGAAACCGATTTAACCTATTCTCTTAACAAAACTAACTATAAAGATCTAAGTTTAATTACCAATAATCCACTATCTAAAAGCAACAGTCAAGGCACTTCATACATTGAGTTAAATTTATCTTTATGGCAAAATTTCTTGGGTAGCAAAACGAAGGCTAGCATTGAAAGCATTCAAAGCCAATATCAGTCGGCAAAATTCAATTTTATTGGCTTGTCGTTGCAAGAAAAAATAGAAGCAGAAATTGCTTATTGGTATTTGTTTTATTGTCAAAAAAACATCACAATCCAACAGCAAGCTTTGGTTAGTGCCAGCAAAATTCTTGATTATTTAAGCAAAAAAGCCCAAATGAATTTGGCAGAAACTAACGATGTTTTGCAAGCAAAAGCCATGGTGCAAAACAAAAAATTAGCTGTCTCACAAGCTAAAAATCAATTAGAACAAGCAAAATTAATTTTTAATCAAAAAAGAAATATTGTGGGGCAAGAAGTTTTAGAAATAATCTCGATGCCAAGCATCATTGATTTGCAAAACTTTGTTTTTCAAGCAATCAATGAAAAACAAACTCCATTTTTGTTGGCTCAAAAAAATAAAATGCAAGCCAATATTGCTCTTGCCAATATCGAAAAACAAAATCAAAAGCCGGTGCTTAATTTGTATGGTTCTTATGCTCGCAATGTTGCCGAAGCCAATGCTAGACTGGCTTTTAGCAATTCTTTAAATAGTGGCAACAGGGCCGATTCTGGTGATGTTGGCATTAAATTTTCTATGCCTTTAAATTTTATGATTACCAACCAAATTATGGAAGGGGCCGAGCAACAAATTTTGGCCGAAAAAAATCAATATCAACAACATCGTTTGCAACACGAAACCACTTGGCAAAACCTCAACATTAACGGCATCTCTTTGCAAGAAAATCTCAAATTAGCTCTTGAAATTGTGCAAATACAAAAAAATAAACTAAATCAAGAAAGATTATTGCTAAAAAAAGGTCGAACCTCAACTTATCAAGTTTTGATGTTCGAGCAAGATTTCTCTTTGGCAGAAGCAAATTTATGGCAAATTGTTTATCAACTGCAACAAACCATTGCCAATCGACAAATATATAGTTTATGAATATCACCCAATTTGCCATTAAAAGACCTGCCTTTATTACTAGCATCATGATTGCCATCATCATTGTTGGTTTTATCTCTTTTAAAAAAATGCAAGTCGAGCTTTTTCCTAACATCGACATACCTGTAATTTTTGTTGGCACCACCTACGAAGGAGCCTCGCCTGCCGAAATTGAAAGCTTAGTAACCAAGCCACTTGAAGAAGAAATATCGGCAATTTCGGGCATTAAAAAACTACTTTCGCGAAGCATGAAAGATACTAGCCAAATTATCGTGCAACTTTATGCTAACACCAATATTCGCTATGCCGAGCAACAAATTCGTGACAAAATCAACCAAGCAAGAGAAAAATTACCCACAGACATCAAAGAGCCAATTATCAGAAGGGTCGATCCTGCCGATCAGCCAATTATCACCGTTGTTCTTACTGCCAATTTGCCAGAAGCTAAAATGTTTGATATTGCCGACAATTTTGTGCGTCCAAGACTCGAGCAAACCGCTGATGTTGGCATGGTCGAAATAATGGGGGCAAGAAAACGAGAAATTCAAATTTTACTTGATCAAAACAAGCTAAAAAATCACGAAATATCGTTGTTGCAAATAAATAAACAGTTGGCAATTTCTGGGCAAAATGTGTCGATCGGCTCAAAAGATTATCAAGACAAACAGCGAGTTTTTCGTAGTGTAAGCGAGTTTAACGATTTGTCGCAAATTAACAATTCTTTGGTAAGTTTTTATTCAAACGAAGTTCCTGTGAAAATCAATAATCTTGGTGTGGTGGTTGATTCGCTTGAAGAGGCAACTTCGCAAGCTTTTGTTGACTCAAAAAAATCGCTTTTTCTTAATGTTTATCGCCAGTCCGATGCCAATATTATTGAGGTGGTTGATGGCATTAAAAAACAAGTGGCAAAAATTAGCAAAGACTCTGCTCAGCTCGAAGGCAACTTGCAAATTAGCACCATCAAAGATGCTAGTGTTTATATTCGAGGCAACATTGCCGATATCTACGAGGCTATTACTATTGCCATTATTCTTACCGTTATTACCGTGTTTTTTTTCTTGCGAAATATAAGGGCAACCATTATTACCGCTATTTCTTTGCCTATTACTCTTATTGGTTCTTTCATTATAATGTATTCTGCCGATTTTTCTATCAATATTATTACTATGCTGGCACTTAGTTTGGCGGTTGGTTTGCTTGTTGACGATGCCATTGTGGTGGTTGAAAATATTTATCGCAAAATAGAAAGTGGTTACAGTGCAAAAGAAGCCTCCATTGCTTCTTCGCAAGAAATTTTAATGGCGGTGGTGGCAATTACGGCTGTGGTTGTTTCGGTGTTTACTCCTATTTCTTTTTTAAAAGGTGTTGTGGGGCAATATTTAAAGCAGTTTGGCTTGACTATTGCTTTTGCTATGTTAATTAGCTTGGTGGTGGCGATTTCGATTATTCCAGTTTTGTGTGCTTATTTATCTGGCAAAAAACATCAAAAACACCAGCAACAAGAAGGTAAGCTCGAATTATTTTATGAGAAAATTTTGCATTTTTCTATTTTTAATCCAGGAAAAATTTTGTTAATCACTTTGTCTATTTTAGTGTTAAGTTTTGTTGCGTTTAGTAAAGTGCCTAAAACTTTTATGTCTGAAAGCGACAACGGCGAAATAACCATAAGCCTCGAATTGCCTGCCGATTCTAACCTAGAAAAAACCACTCAAACAGCTTTGGATATTGATAAAATCGTCAAACAAAACCCCGAAGTGCTGGTTTCGGCGGTAAGCAGTGGAACAATGTCAAAACAAAATCATCGTGGCGAAATTTATGTTAAACTTAAACCAAAAAAACAACGAGAAATCTCAACTACTGCATTTAAAGAGTTGTTAAGAAAGCAAATTGTGGCTTTTCAATTTGCTAACCCAGTGGTGAAAGATTTCGATCCTTCTGGCGGGGCTTCTCGTGGGCAACCATTTAATTTATTTTTAATTTCTAGCAACAAAGAATCTCTTGAAAATTTTGCTAACAAATTGTTTAATTATTTAAAAAACGATGCTCGATTAAAAGATCTCGACAACAGCAACAAAGCCACTCGTCCAGAGTTTGCTATCACAATTAACGATTCCAAAGCTAAAGCTTTTGGAGTAAATCCCCAAAATGTGGGCAACGAGCTTAGGGGCTATGTGGCGGGCTACACTCCTGCAAAACTCAAACAAAATGGTTTAGAATATGATATCCGTCTACAACTTCAAGAAGATCAAAGAGATGTCAAAGATAATTTTCACAAAATTTATGTTTCTAATCTCAACAATAGGCTAATTAAATTATCCGACATTGCCACCATAACAGAAACTATTGAGCCTGCCACTATTAACAGGCAAGATCGAGGCAGATATATTCAAATCACCGCCAGTCTTGCTCCAAAAGTGGGCTTAGGCGAGGTAATTTCTGATTTAGAACAAAAATTTATTGATTCTGAGGTTAAATTGCCAAGCGATATTCGCTATAATTTTTCTGGCGATTCCGAAAATATGCAAGATATGATAAGCTCAATGAATATGGCTTTGTTGCTTTCAATTGTGTTTATTTATCTCATTTTAACCAGTCTTTACGAATCTTTTGTGGTGCCTTTCACCATTTTGCTTGCTTTGCCTTTGGCATTTTGCGGGGCATTTTATGCTTTGTTTGTAACAGGAGAATCGGTCAATATTTTTACTATGTTAGGCATTTTTATGTTGGTAAGTGTTTCGGGCAAAAACTCAATTTTGTTAATCGACTACACCAACAAGCTCATCGAAGCAGGCAAATCGCGAAATGAAGCATTGGTTATTGCTGGTAAAATGCGACTCAGACCAATTCTTATGACTTCTTTTGCTCTTATTGCAGGCACTATTCCTGTGGCAATTGGGTTGAGCGAAACCGCATCTATGCGAACTTCGATGGGTGTGGCAATTATTGGCGGGCTGATTTCTTCGACCTTGCTTACTTTGCTTGTGGTGCCGGCGGTTTTTGGCTACATTGAAAATGCTAAAATTTTTCTAAAAAATTTTCTCACCAAATTAGTAGAATAGTTGTGGTTTTATGTTAAAGAAAATTTTTATTTTTTTGCTGATATTGTTCTTGTATAGTAAAAACTCTGTTGCAAAATCTCTAATTATTGAAGTTGTTGGCAATCAAAGAGTTGAAACCGCCACAATTTTAGGCTATATCGATGTAGAAAAATTTTCACTTAACAAAAATAGTTACCTCCAAATTTCGCAACAAATTGATTTAGCAAAACAAAAATTAACCACTCTCGATTTATTTAGCGACATCGATATTTCGTTGCAACAAAACAAAATAATGGTTAAAGTTACAGAAAATCCGTTTATCAGCGACATTAAATTTGTTGGCAACAACAAGTTAAGCGACGAAATTTTAAACAACGAGCTAATTTTAAAAAAGAAAAGCATTTTTTCGACCAATAAATTAAAACAAGATCTTAAAAATATTCAGCAACTCTATCTCAAAACTGGTAAATTTCTTGCTTATATTCAGCCAAAAATGGTAGTGCAAGAGCAAAACAAAATCGAATTAATTTTTGATATAAACGAAGGGCCGAAAGCCAATATAAAAAATATTTATTTTAATGGCAACAAAGCCTTTACCAATGCAGAATTAGCCGAGCAAATCTCAACCAAAAAAACCTTGTGGTGGAAGTTTTTATCTACCGCCGACATTTATGATCCAGAGCGATTGCAATATGACAAAGATTTGCTAACAAAATTTTATTACAGCAATGGTTATGCCGATTTTGCTTTTATTGAATCTATAGCCGAAATTAATCAACAGCACACCCAAATTTTTATTAACTTTTTATTAGAAGAAGGCGAGATTTATCGTTTCGGCGACATTGAAATTGTTAATCACATTTCTAATTTTGATGCAAGTATTTTACAAAAAGTTATCAAATTTAAAGAAAAAGATATTTATAATGCCGATTTAATCGAAAAAACTATCGCTGAGATGACCGAAATTTTATCGCAAAATTCTTATGCTTTTACCAATATTGAGCCGATCATCAAAAAAGATCGTCAAAATCATACAATAAATTTGCAATTTTTAATTAATGAAACTCCTAGAATTTATATTGATCAAATTAACATCACAGGCAACACCAGAACAATAGACGAAGTTATTCGTCGAGAGTTGCGAATTAAAGAAGGTGACCCTTACAACACCATCAAAATCAATCGCTCCAAACAGCGGTTAGAAAATCTTGGTTTTTTTGAAAAAGTAGATTTTAACATTCAAAGAATCAACGACACCGACAAGGTTATTTTGCAAATCAAAGTAAAAGAGAAAAAAACCGGCGAACTAAATTTGGGCTTGGGCTATTCAACCGTCAATAGATTTAATATTAATGCTGGCATTAAAGAAAATAATTTGTTTGGCACAGGCAGGCAAATTGGCATCAATCTGCAACGATCTTTCACCACAATTAATGTCGAATTAAACTATACCAAGCCATATTTTTTTAATCATCCTATTGATGTTGGTTTTGATGTTTTTAAATATCGCATCAACAAAAGAAATTCTTTGGTCTACGATCAAGATAATACAGGTTTTAAAATTAATGCTAACTATTCTATTACCGAATTTTTAACTCATCAAATTAGCTATAATCATACCACTCAAAACATTGGTAACATTGATAGCAATGCCTCTTTCGCCATTAGAAATCTGCAAGGAAATTTTGTTTATTCTGGCATAGAGCATAGTTTTTTATACGACAAGCGAAATAATCGGCTTGATCCAAGAAGTGGCTATTTTTTCTCGCTATTGCAAGCCTATAACGGGCTTGGTGGCAACATTAAAACACTGAAACACGAATTTTTTGCTGGTTATTATCAACCAACTTTTAATCAAGATTTTGTCTTTAAAATGTTGTGGAAAAGCGGTGTGATTGATGGCTTGGGGCAGGCGGTGTTAAGCAACAACAACTTTTTTTTAGGTGGCGATAATTTTCGTGGCTTTGAATATGCAGGCATTGGCCCGCGAACTTATTTAAATGGTAATCCTAAAAATGGCGAAGCGGTTGGTGGTAAAATTTATTACATCGGCACAGCAGAATTTCGCTTTCCTTTGGGCTTGCCAAAAGAACTAGGCATTTATGGGGCTTTATTTTCAGATAACGGAGTTTTAAAGCAAAGTGATATTAACGATGCACCAATTGCTCGATCGGGCGGTTTTCGCTCTTCTTATGGGTTGAGTGTTGCTTGGGCTTCTCCTATGGGGCCAATTAGGCTTGATTTTGCTAAGGTGTTAAGAAAAACCAACTACGACCAAGTGCAGAATTTTCGCTTTAGCATTGGCACTAGTTTTTAGTTTTAAATTCTTTTTTCAAGGGAAGGTTTGATAGTAGAACTGGGGCAAATTCCCCTTCTACAAGAAGGGGAATTCAGACCTAGAACTTCGTGCTACCCAGCAACAAGAGAAGGGAATTTAGATCGAAATGGTATAAGAGAATCTGATGGTGTTTTTTTTAAAAAAAACATGGTGGAGATAAGGAGACTCGAACTCCTGACCCTCTGCTTGCAAAGCAGATGCTCTACCAACTGAGCTATATCCCCACAAAAACAAAAAATATTATAAATCAATTTTAAGTTGCAAAAAAATATTTGTCAACTATTCTTTTTTACGAATATTTATGCTAAGTTGATGAGCTTGTAATTTTTCTGCTTGGGCAAAAATTTCGGTTGCAGAAGCAAGTTTTTGAAATGCTTCTTGATTACAGCCAATAATTGACATTCTTTTTAAAAAATCATAAACCGACAAACCGCTGGCAAATCGGGCAGAACCAAAGGTTGGCAAGGTGTGGCTAGGACCCGCCATATAATCGCCGATGGCTTCTGGGGTGTAATGGCCTAAAAAAATCGCTCCTGCATTGGTGATGTGTGGTAAGATATTTTCTGGATTTTCGGTGGCAATTTCTAGATGTTCTGGAGCGATAAAATTGGCTAATATGCTTGCTTCAAGCAGGTTTGGCACCAAGAAAACCGCAGAATTTTTGCTAGATTGGGCAATAATTTGAGATCTTGATAAAGTTGGAGCAATTTCTGCTAAATGTTTCAAAAAATCTTTGGCGATTTGTTGGTTGGTGGTGATAAGAAAAGCTTTAGAATCGGCTCCGTGCTCGAGTTGTGAAAGGGCATCGTAGGCCAGCCATTTTGGGTTGGCGGTTTGATCGGCAATAATGCAAATATCGGTAGGGCCTGCAATGCTATCGATGCCCACATTACCATAAACATTTTTTTTTGCCAAGGCCACAAAAGCATTGCCAGGGCCTACTATTTTATCGACTTTTTCGATGGTTTGAGTGCCAAAAGCAAGAGCGGCAATGGCTTGTGCCCCACCAATTTTATAGATGGTGTTGATGCCACAAAGTTTGGCACAATAAAGCACCGTTTGGTTGATTTCGTTGTTTTTAACTGGCATACACATAGTGATTTTGTCAACTTTAGCTACCAAAGCAGGAATTGCCGACATTAAAACCGAACTAGGATAAGAAGCGGTACCACCTGGCACATAAAGCCCAACTTTGCTGATTGGTTGCCAATGATTGCCTAATTTAACCCCCAAATCGTCAACAAAATCAAGGTTTGCAGGCATTTGCTTTTGGTGATAGGCAAAAATTCTGTGATAAGCTAAATTTATCGCTTCTTTGAGAGCTTTATCGATTTTTTTTTCGCTATCGTGAATTTGTTGTTGATCTACCAATAGTTCAGAGGTGCTTTGACACTGCATACCATCAAACTGTCGGCAATAATCAAGCAAGGCCTGATCTTGATTTTTTTTGATGTTATTAACAATTTTGGCCACCAAATTAGCAACTTTACTGTTTTGCTGTTGTTGTTTGTTAATAAATTTTAAAGCCACATCGTTGCTTGTTTCTAAATTAAAGATTTTCATAAAATAAGTTGATCTCCTAAATTTATTTTGAGTTTTTTAGCTAAACCGCCATTGATTTCAAGCACTGCTGCTGCTTTTTTTTGAGAAGAAATAATGTCGAGTGAAAAAGGTTTTGCCATAGAATGTATTTTGATAATTTGATATTTTTCGTCAAGAAAAAGCATATCTAGCGGAATTTTAGTATTTTTCATCCACATATTAATAATTTGCTCGCTTTCCCACACAAAAAGCATAGCATAATTTTTTGGTAAAGATTTTATGTGCATCAATCCCAACACTTTTTGCTGATTTTCTAATGCCTTTGCCACCTGAAATTTTGCTATTTCTTGTTGATTCCTGTTGATGGTTATGGTGTGTTGATAATTGTTTAAATTGCTAGCAAAAATATTTTCGACAATTTCTGTTGATTTTGAGGGCGATTGGGCAAAACTTATCTTGCTTATTTTGGCATTTGATATTAGCATTAATAAGATGATGATGATTTTTTTTAACATAATTAAACAATTTTAGTGAAAACAGCATTCATTACAACAAAACTAATTTTATTTTGCTATCTTTTTGTTATCTTGTTTTTGTTTGCCTCAAATAAAAGTTGGGCAGAAAATACAGCAAAAAACCAAAAGCCAATTGTTATTCGTTCTGATTTTATCACTATCAAACAAAAATCGCAACAAGTAAAATTTTTGCAAAATGTGGTGGTCGAGCAAGACGATAGTTCTTTGCTTGCCAACGAAATGGTGGTTGATTATCTAGAAAACGACAATAAAAAAAGAGAGATTAACCTAATTACTGCCAATAAAAATGTGAAATTATTTAATCAAAACATCACCGCCACTAGCGATTTTGGTATTTATGATCCCAAAAAAAAATTAATTACTCTCAAAAATAATGTGCTGGTCAACGACGGCAAATCAATTGTTGCAGGCAATAAATTTATTTACGATCTTAACACCAAAATTGGTAAATTTTCTAATCAAAATTCATTGCCAAAAAACAAAAAAAAATCATTAAAACAAACCGAATCTCTCGACAACAGAGTGACCGTAATTATTGGCGACGATCCGCAAGAATCTTATCAAAAACAAAATGAATAAATACAAAACTCTTTCTGCTTGTAATTTATCCAAAATTTATGGCAAAAAAACTGTGATAAAAAATGTTTCATTCGATGTGAAGCAAAACGAAATAGTGGCAATTTTAGGGCCAAACGGTGCAGGAAAAACCACTAGTTTTTATATGTTGGTAGGGCTAGTTTCGCCCAATAATGGCGATGTTTTTTTAGACGATATTAACATTACCAAAATGCCGATTCATCAAAGAGCCAAGTTAGGCATTAGCTATTTGCCACAAGAAATGTCTATTTTTCGCGGTCTAAATGTTGAGCAAAACATTATGGCGGTGCTTGAAATTGTTGAAAAAAACACTCAAAAAAGAACAGAAAAACTCGAGCAATTATTAAGCGAATTTTCTATTCAACACATCAGAAAATCGCATGCTCTCTCGCTTTCTGGTGGCGAAAGAAGAAGGGTAGAAATTGCTCGGGCAATCGCTACTGATCCTGTATTTATTTTGTTAGACGAGCCTTTTGCTGGAGTCGATCCTATTGCGGTTGCCGATATTAGGAAAATGGTTTTGCACCTGAAAGATCGAGGCATTGGTGTGTTAATCACCGATCACAATGTTCGAGAAACTTTGTTGGTGGTTGATAGAGCCTATATTGTTTATGAGGGTTCTATTTTGGCTTCTGGCGACAAGCAAACAATTATTAACAACGAAACTGTCAAAAAAGTTTATTTAGGCAACAATTTTTCTATTTAACATATGTCTTTTACTGCTAAATATCTCAATCAAATTAATTTTCCCGCTGATTTAAAAAAATTTTCTTTACCAGAGTTGCAAGAAATTGCCGAAGAACTAAGACAGGCAACTATTGGTTTTGTGGCAAAAACTGGCGGTCATTTAGGGGCGGGCTTGGGAGTGATTGAAATTACTTGTGCTTTGCACTATGTTTTTAATGCTCCGCAAGACAAAATTATTTGGGATGTTGGCCATCAATCCTACCCGCATAAAATTATTACTGGCAGAAAACACCTGATGGAAACCGTAAGAAAACCAAATGGCTTATCTGGTTTTACTAAGCGAAAAGAAAGCGAGTTTGATCCTTTCGGGGCAGGTCATAGCTCTACTTCTATTTCGGCCGCCGTTGGCATTGCTGTGGCAAAGCATCTCAAGCAAGAAAAAGGCGATGTTATTGCGGTGATAGGCGATGGGGCAATGTCGGCTGGTATGGCCTATGAGGCTATGAATAATGCAGGAGATATCACAGAATATTTTAAAAATAATCGTTTAATTATTGTGTTAAACGATAACGAAATGTCTATTGCCAAGCCAACAGGGGCGATGGCAAATTATTTTTCTCGCTTAGCTTCTTCAAAATCTTATTTAAAAATCCGACAGTTTTCGAAAAGACTTGCTCATCATTTTCCAGATCAACTAAATAAATATCCAAGAAAACTTGAAAAATCAATCAAAGAATGGTGGATGGGAGGCAATATTTTTGAAGAGATGGGTTTTTATTACATAGGCCCTGTCGATGGGCATCGGCTCGATTTGCTGGTGCCAATTTTGCAAAATATTCAACAAACTCAACCAATGCAACCAATTTTGTTGCACTGCATCACAGAAAAAGGCAGGGGCTATAGCCAAACCATGTCCACAGCCGACAAACTGCATGCGGTTTCTACTTTTGATTATGCCACAGGAGTGCAACACAAAAATAAATCTACTGCACCTACTTATTCACAAGTTTTTGGCACTAAACTTACTCTTTTAGCAAAACAACAACAAAACATTGTGGCAGTAACTGCGGCGATGCCTAGTGGCACAGGGCTTGACATTTTTGCTTTAGAACACAAAGACAGATTTTTTGATGTTGGCATTGCCGAGCAACATGCGGTAACTTTTTCTGCAGGTTTGGCAACCGAAAATATTGTGCCATTTTGTGCCATATATTCTACCTTTTTGCAAAGAAGTTATGATCAGATAATTCATGATGTTGCTATTCAAAATTTGCCTGTTAGATTTATTATTGATAGAGCTGGTTTTGTCGGTGCCGACGGCCCAACTCATGCTGGATCTTTTGATATTGCTTATCTAATTAATTTGCCAAATATGATTTTGATGGCTCCAACTAACGGATTAGAATTTATTCAAATGCTTAACACTGCTTGCACTATCAATAATCAGCCTTCTGCCATCAGAATTCCAAGGGCAAACACCGAAGAAAATCTTAACTATGATGATAAGCAAATTTTACCAGTTGGTAAAGGAAAAATAGTTTTGCAAGGTCAAAAAATTGCCATCATTGCCTACGGCACTATCATAAAAAATGCTTTACTGGCTTCTGAAATATTTTTTGCTCAGTATGGTTTTGGTTTTACGGTGATTAATGCTATGTTTGCCAAGCCTCTTGACGAAGATCTAATTTTAGCCACCGCTCAAAATCATCAAGTTGTTATCACTATCGAAGAAGGAGCGATTGGCGGTTTTGGTAGTTTAGTGGCCAATTTATTGTTGCAAAATAACCTACTTGATGCAGGTAAAGTAGCTTTTCGTTCTTTATTTATGCCCGATCATTTTATTGAGCAAAATACCATCGAAGCAATGCAAGAAGAGGCAAGTTTAAGCCCATCTTATATTGCAGACCTAGCAAAAAAACTATATAATACCATTTCCACTAATTAAAACAATACTATGGTTTTTCACATTCTAACTTCATCTTTTTGGTTAAAAACCTGTCGTTGCGATAGCGCGACTATTTTTTGTTATAAAATCCTTTGTCTGTATAGGTATACAGACAAAGGATTTTTGAAGTTTTTAACCAAAAAGATGAAGTTAGAATGTGGTTTTAATTAGTGGAAATGGTATGAAACATCTCAAAACAAACTCTAGTATTAAAATTAATTTTTTTCGTAGCGAAATTTCAGTTGGCATTTGTATTTTTTTTGCTATTTTTTTGTCTTTATTGGTTAATAATTCTTCTGCAAGTAGCTATTATTTCAAGTTTTTTAGTTCGTTAGTGTTTAGTTTTGCTAACCAAAAATTTGTTATCATCGATTTTATTAATAATATCTTTTTACTTTTATTCTTTTTGCTCATCACAATTGAATTAAAAAAAGAATTTTTGGTCGGAGAATTATCTTTTTCTAAAAGAATTGTTTTTTCGGTTTTTGCTTCTTCTGGAAGTATTTTAGGGGCGATCATTGTTTTTTATATTGCCAAACACAATGAAATCAGCAATATTGAAGGTTTTTTAACTTCTTGCCTTACCGATGGAGCTTTATTGTATTGTTTTGTTAAGTTATGTAAAAAATTTTTTAATAACAAAATAATTTCCATCGTTTTGACAATTACTTCGGTTAATAATGCTATTTTTGTTATTTTAATTAGCACTTTTTACAATAATGCCGAATATGTATATTTATTTTTATTAGCATCAATTTTATCTTGTTTTTTTATCTTTAAATACTGTAATTTTTACAATATTTATGTTTATATCTTTACAGCAATTGTTTTGTGGTTTGTGCTGTGGCTTTGCAATATTCCGCAAGTTTTGGCAGGGGTGGTTTTGGGTATATTTATTCCTTTTAAATATCATCACAAAGCTGTGTCAATAAAAATAGGCAAGCAAATCGCCCCTATTGTTAATTTTTTCATCTTACCTGTTTTTATTTTTGCTAACAGCGGTTTAGATTTTAGTAATTTTAAAATACATTATTTATTGGAGTCAATGATTACCAGTGTGTTTTTTAGTATAGTTATCGGAAAGCAATTAGGTTTTTTATTGTTTGTGTTAGTTATTTATAAGTTAAATATCACCAAATTGCCCAATCAAATCGGTTGGAGCAGGGTTTATTGTTTAGCCATTTTTAATAGTGTAAGCCTAACTCACGGCTTATTTCTTAATTATATGTTGTTTAAAGAAGATGTGGCTTTGCTTAATCAAACAAAACTGGCTTTAATATTAGGAAATTTATGTGTTATTTTATTTGGTTTTATTTTAACCGTAATTTGCAACAAAGCTGATGGTTGGGGTGGCAGGATTCGAACCTACGGGTGGCGGTATCAAAAACCGCTGCCTTACCGCTTGGCTACACCCCAAAAAAAGCATTAAACGAATATTCTTTTTAGAAACAATAAATTTAAATCATTCAAATTAATATGTCAAGCACCTTGTGATAATTTTTATTGTTATAAAATAAATTTTGTTAAATCGTGTTTAGTGTTGATTAAATCTCCTAAATGCTGTTCTACATAGGTTTTGTCGATGTTGATTAGCGAATTTTCGGGCAGGTCGCAGGCATTAAAGCTGAGATCTTCTAAAATTTTTTCTAACAAAGTGTGTAATCTTCTTGCCCCAATGTTTTCGACTTCGTTATTGATTTTAAAGGCGATTTTGGCAATTTCTTTGAGACCAGATCCATCAAAATTAACTTCTACTTTTTCAACGAAAAGCAAGGCTTGATATTGCTTGATGAGACTTGATTCGGGTTCGATTAAAATGCTTAACAAATCGTTTTCTGTTAAAGGTTGCATTTGCACCCTAATTGGAAACCTGCCCTGTAATTCAGGAAGCAAATCGGAAGGTTTGGTTAAATGAAAAGCCCCAGAAGCGATAAATAAAATGTGGTCGGTGTTAATTGAGCCGTGCTTGGTGTTGACTGTTGTGCCTTCGACAATTGGCAACAAATCTCGTTGCACACCTTCTCGCGACACATCGGCAGTTCGCCCAGATTTGGCACAAATTTTGTCTATTTCATCGATAAAAACAATGCCATCGTTTTCGACCGATTTTATGGCTTGGGCAATGATTTTTTCGTTATCTAATAATTTTATTGCCTCATCTTCAATCAGGGCTTTTAGAGCGTCTGGCACCAACATTTTGACTTTTTTGGTTTTTTCACCGCCAATGGCTTTGTTAATCATATCGCCAAGATTTATCATACCAACTTGCCCGCCTGGAATATCAAAACTGTTGCCAAAGTTGTTGGCAGAAGAATTATCGGCGATTTCGATTTCAATTTCTTTGCTATCAAGAGAACCGTTTTCAATGAGGTGCAAAAATTTTTCTTGGGTTTCGTGCGAAGCAGTGTCGCCCACTAAAATTTTGAGTATTTTTTGTTTGGCATTTTTGATTGCCAGTTCTTGTTGTTGTTTTTTGGCTTGAGTTTTGCCATCTTTAATTGCCACCTCAACTAAATCGCGAATAATAGAATCAACATCTCGACCAACATAACCAACTTCGGTAAATTTGGTTGCCTCTATTTTTAAAAAAGGAGCATTAGTGATTTTTGCCAATCTTCTGGCGATTTCGGTTTTGCCGACACCTGTGGGGCCAATCATCAAAATGTTTTTAGGAGAAATTTCGTGGCATAGAGGCGGGGCAATTTTTTTTCGCCGAAATCTGTTTCGCAGGGCGATTGCCACAGATTTTTTTGCCTGCTCTTGCCCGACAATAAAGCGATTAAGTTCGGCAACTATTTGTTTTGGAGTAAGGTTAATGTTATTCATTTGATATTTTTTTTGGTTTTTCGTTATTATAAGTGGCAAAATTTAGCCATAAACCTGCCATAAAAATTGCCAACGAAGTGAAAATAATAATTAAAAGAACCTTAATCATAAATTGTTAATTAAAAAAATCTCCCATTTTTTTAAAAATACTTTCGGCTTTTTGATTGTTGTTTTTATTTAACAAAGCATCAAATTGTTGCAAAGCTAATTTTTCTTCGGCGGTGAGCTTGGTTGGCGAAACTAAATTAATGTGCACAAACATATCGGCTCTTCTGCCACCGCTGTTTAAAATTGTCATTCCCTTGGCTTTTAAACGAAATTGAGTGTTATTTTGAGTGTATTCTGGAATGTTAAGTGTGGTTTTATTGCCATCAATTGTTGGCACTTCAACATTTCCGCCTAAGGTGGCGGTGGTGAAAAGTAAAGGCAATTCGAGATAAAGATCGTTATCTTTACGTACAAAATATTTGTGTTTTCTCACCGAAATATAAACATATAAATCTCCAGCTTTACCGCCTCGAACACCTGCTTCACCTTCGTTGTTTAAGCGAATGCGATTACCATCTTCGACACCAGCCGGAATTTTTACTGAAAGAGTTTTTTCTTTATTTATTCTGCCACTACCATGACATTTTTTGCAAGGATTTTTAATGATGGTGCCCGCCCCTTTGCAAGTGTGGCAAGTTTTTTCAACAATAAAAAACCCTTGTTGAGCCCTTATTTTGCCAGCACCATTGCAAGTGCCACAAGTGTGAGGCTTAGAGTTTTCGGCAGAACCGTTGCCATGGCAAACATCGCAAGTGCTGGCAATGGCAAAATTAATTTTTTGCTCTACTCCTAAAAAGGCTTCTTCTAATGAAATGGTGAGATTGTAGCGAACATCTGAGCCACGATTTGACTGCTTTGCAGAAGATCCGTCAGAAAACATATCGCCAAAATTGCTGAAAATATCGTTAAAATCAAAACCTTCAAAGCCACCTCTTCCGCCACCAGAAGAGCCAGAAAAGCTTTGTTCTTGATGACCGTAGCGATCATAATTGGCTCGTTTGTCGGTATCTTTTAAAATTTCATAAGCCTCGGTTGCTTCTTTAAATTTTCTTTCGGCTTCTTTGTTGCCCGGGTTGCGGTCGGGATGATATTGCATTGCCAATTTGCGATAGGCTTTTTTGATATCGTCAAGAGAGGCTGTTTTGCTTACACCAAGCACTTGGTAGCAATCTGGTTTACTCATAATTAAATTGTTGTTTTTTGTAAAAAGGGTAACTTAGCAAAAATATAAGATTTTTTGTTTTAAAATACAATAAATTTTTATTCATAAGCAATTGCCAAGCTAGAAATTTGTGCAATTAATTGTTGCACCAAAACTAAATCGCTATAATTTTGCTGTAAAAAATGCTGTTGTGGTAATTGCGAAAGTGGTAAAAATTCTGCCCCCACGGCATTTAAGCTATTGTTGGCATTGCGAGTTTTATTTACTCTTAAAAAACTATCAACAATTTGCCCAAACATTAAATATAACATCATTTCACTGGGAGCCGAATCAACAAAATCGACGGTGGAAACCCCTTCTTGCAAAATGATGCTATGATTTTCGATTGAGTTTTTTAGCATATGCATTTTATTTCTGTCTTTTTTATTGATATGTAAAATTTCTTCTGCTTCAAACACCGGCCAAACCGCCATACCGTAGGTGCCGTTATCGGCTTTTAGATAACAATAGGGTTGTTGTTTAATGTTATATTGTGCATATTTTTGTTTGGTTTGATTAAGTAAATTTTGAGCTTTTTCTGCTAAGATTTCTAACCCTATTTTGTGTTTAAAATCAATGTTTTCGGCAAAATCGTGATAAGTAGAAAACAACCAAGCATCAAGATTTAACAATTCTGCCACTTGCTTGGCTAATTGATTGTAACAAGTGAAATGCCTATTTTTGCTTCTTTGATACCAGCCAAGCTTGGTGCTAGGAACGATTGGTTGGCTTAGATCGCTAAAAATTTGAGGTAGACCAGCGGTGAGATCGTTGTTAAGGACAATCAGGTTTGGTGTAAAATCGAGGGCGGAAATTGTTAATAAATTATCAACTCTTGACAATGGCCAAATTTCTAGGTTGGTTGTTAAATTGATGTTAGATAAATTTATGGAAAATTCTTGTTTTTTGTCTAGTTGCCAATTTCCCAAAAAAACTTTGCCATAATCGGCGAGCAGGTGTTGTAAAACTGCTAAATTTTCGAAATAATGTAGATTTCTTGAATGATTTTCGGTGATAATTAAAATTTTATCAAATCGCTGTTGTTTAAAAAAAACATCGAGCACTTTTTTTGCCTCAACAAAACCTTGTTTGCTTAAATTGTTAAAACCAGCAGGAAAGCAATTAGCATCAACGGGAGCTATTTTAAAATCTGATCTTCTAACATCAAGAGAGCTATAAAAAATAGCAGAATTTGTTTTAAATTGTTGGGCAAAAAAATTAATCAAATTATCTTGATTTTTTTTGATTGCCAGAGCAATAATTTGAATAATATTTAACATTTTTTAACTTAACATAGAGTTTTATTGCTTTTTTTAATATGATATTTTTTTTTGGTAAAAGCCAAAATCAGCCCAAAGGCAATGCCTGTGGCAAGCATAGAAGAACCGCCATAGCTAATGAAAGGCAAGGTCATACCCTTGGTTGGAAAAAGCCCCAAACTTACTCCAACATTAACCATTACTTGCATGGTGAATTGAATCATCAGCCCGCACAACGAAAGATAAATGAAATAATCTTTTTCGTTTAAAGCTTTGTAGACTATTCTAGCAATTAAGTAGATAAATAACAAGATAATAAAAATACAAAATAAAATACCAAACTCTTCGGCAATTGAAGCAAAAATAAAATCGGTATGAACATCTGGCACAAATTTTTTAACCACTCCGTTGCCGATGCCTTTGCCAAAAAAAGAGCCGTTGGCAAAGGCATCGAGCGATCTTTCGACTTGATAATTTTTTTGGTCGGCATCAAGAAAACGATTTATGCGATCTTCAACATGGGGCAAGGTGAGATAAATAACAATTGAGCCCAAAATAAACAAAATAAACAGCGAAAACACAAAGAAAAGCGGAATGCCGTATAAAAAAAGTTGAGTTGCCCAAATTGCCACAAAAGAAATAATCATACCAAAATCGGGCTGTAAATAAAGCAAGCAAACAAAAGTGGCCAGCAATAAAAAAGAAATAAAATATTGTATTTTTGGCTTGTAGTAGCTTAGTTTAGCAAAACAATAGGCATGAAAAATGATAAAAAAAGTTTTAGCAAATTCGGATGGTTGCAAATTGAGGCCAGCAAAATTGAGCCAGCGAGTTGCCCCTTTTATTTTTGAGCCAACCAATAAAACCAGCAACAATAAAACCAAAGAACAGCAAACGCCAACAATGGCCAATAACTTGATTTGCTCTTGTTGCAAAAAAGAAATGACTATGACTAGCAACAAAGATAGGCAAGCAAAAACTATTTGTTTTTTGATAAAAAATAAGCGATCGACTTCGATTTTTTTTGCCACCACAGGGCTAGAAGTGGTTGTAAAAATTAGACCTAGAGCAATTAAAACAACCACAATAGTAAAGTTGGTTTTGTCTATATCTAGCCACCAAGATTTAAGAAAATTTAAATTTCTTCGATCAAAAAAATTATATTTATTGCTGGAATTGGACATAAAAAATGGTGGGTGGTAGAAGACTCGAACTTCCGACCTTTACGATGTCAACGTAACACTCTAACCAACTGAGCTAACCACCCAAAATAACAGTAAAAAATAGATTTTCTCTTATCTTTCTTAATTTTGCAAGCAAAATTATTTAAATCACATTTCTTGTTTTAGTTAATATGAAAAAACTTGATTTTTTCATATATTACAAGCACTTTCTTCGTTAAAATTTACTTGATTTATAAATTAAAAATATTAATATTGTATTTTTAATTTAAGCATTATTTAGATATTGTTAAATATTCTATTTATATTAAAAATAGAAACTTTTGTCTATTACAAAACAAATATTAACATAATTTAACTAAACATATTATATGCGTAATCAACAAGCAACTCAATCGGGTTTAGTTACTATTAGTTTGAAAGATGGTAGTGTGTATGTTGGTGAAATACAAGATCGCAAAATGCATGGTCAAGGCGAAATAACTTTTCCTAATGGCTCAAAATACGAAGGTGGATGGGAAAATGACGAAATGAATGGTTGCGGCACTCTTACATATTCTGATGGCGAGAAATATGAAGGTGAATGGAAAAATGACAAAATGCACGGTCAAGGAACTCTTATTTCGCCTTCTGGCGAAATAATTGCTACTGGCGAATATTGTGATGGTCGTTTAAAACAATTACAATCAGTAACAATAACAAAAGGTGACAAAAGACATTTTTTTGAATATAAAGATGGTAAACTATTTTATACTTCACCAGGCTCTACAGAAAGCATAGAAATAGATTTAAAAACAAACAAAAGAATATTATCAGCTTTAGAGCAGTTTGCCAATACACATGTTAATCAAAAATCAGATGATGATCAAGATGTGATAGAAGTGCAAAACCCAGAAGATTTTCAAAAAAAAATCGAAGAATTTCAAAAACAATCAAAAGAAAGTAAATCTACAATTATTCAAAATTTCGAAATTCCTGGTCATGCCTTTGTTATGGTTTTTGAGAATGGAGAGATTCATTGTTTTGATAATGGTGGACTTAACAATGAGAGTTTTGTAGAATATCGTAATAAATTAAATGAGAATAATATAGAATATCATGAATTAAATTTTGAGGAATTATCAGAATCTTCAAATTATAATTTAAACTCTTATAATCCTGCTGGCAAAATAAATATTCCGATTAATAAGAGAGGGTTTGCTTGTCGACATAGAGATGCTTATAATTTAACCTTTTATACTCCTGCTGGCGAAATAAAGATCCCTATTGATAAAGAAGACTTTGTTTGTCGACATAGAGCTACTACTATCTTTCAAAAACTACAAGAATTCTTTTCTATAAACAAAATAAATGTGGCTAAGAGGCTTTTAAGATATTATTTTGGAAACGAAGGTATGATTCGCATAAATAGTTCTGAAGGAGGCCAATTTAGAGAGATATCACCAAAAATAGATAGTTGTTCACAATTAGCAGGTGGATTACAGCAACATAAGCAATTATAGTTATCGCAATTCATCCTCGAATTGTATCGGCATAATAAATGCCCAGCAACTTAACTTCTTGCGAAAAAAAACCCAGCTCTTCGAGTGCTAGCCGAACATTTTGTTGTTGCGGATGGCCGTGAATGCTGATAAAAAATCTCGCTTGTTTTGAAACCCCGCCAGGAATATAGCTTTCGAGCTTGACAATACTAACATTGTTGGTGGCAAAACCGCCCAAAGCTTTATAAAGTGCTCCTGGAATATTTCTGATGGTAAAAAACAGCGAAGTGATGCTGGGCTTGGCAGTAAAATCAATTTCGGGCTGAATTTTTGCGATAACAATAAAAATGGTCATGTTTTGCTCTTTGGCATCTTGAATGTTTTCGGCCAACAGTTGCAAATTATAATGTTTGATGGCAAAATGCGAACAAATAGCGGCAAGATTTTTTTGCCCAGTTTGCTTGTGATGTTGAAAAACTAGCTCGGCACCAACGGCGGTGTTGATGCTTTCTTGTTTTGCGATATTTAGTTTTTGCAAAAAATTTTGGCATTGCATTAGGGCTTGCGGGTGCGAAATTGCCGTGGTGATGTCGGCAATTTTTGCTCCCTGCACTCCCGCCAGTTGATGATTTACCGTAAAAAAATGCTCAGCGACGATATTTAGTTGATATTTTTGTAATAAATGATGAATTTCTGCCACCCTGCCAGCATAAGAATTTTCGAGTGGCACCAAACCGCAATCGACTTCTTGATTTTGGACTGCTAAAAAAACTTCTTCAAAGGTTTGATAGGGTTGATTGATAGATTGTGGGTAAAATTGCAAGCAAGCCAAGTGCGAGTTGGCTCCTGCAATGCCTTGAAAAGCTATTTTCATGGTAAAATTAGTTGTTGCCCTGGTTGTAAAGTTAAAAATTGTTTTTCGTTGATATTTTGTTGTTGTAAAGCTTGTTTTAGGTCTAAACTTGGGTCAAAAAAATTATCAGAAGCCATCGGAAAAGTTTCAAAATGCATAGCGACCGCCTGCTTTGCATGCAGTTGTTGCATAGCAAGCACCGCTTCTGTTGGGCTGGTGTGGTGATTGCTCATAAAACTTTCGGGCTTGTAGGCACCAATTGGTAAAAAAGCCAAATCAAAACCAGCAAATTGCTTGCCTGCTTCGGCAAAATGATTGTCAAAGCCAGTGTCGCCAGCAAAATAAATTTTGGCTAATTTGCCGTTGCTAAGTGTTGCTTGCATTGCAAAAGCTCCCCACAAAGTGGCATTGTTGCCAAACAAATATCGCTTCGACCAGTGTTTGGCAGGTAAAAAAGTGATATTTAAATTTTGATTAAAAGCAAAAGCCTGCCCCCAGTCTAGTTCGGTGCAATTTAGTTGCAAATTTTTGAGATGGTTTAAAAAATAACACATCCCTAAACCAACCACAAAATGCGGGTTGGAGTGTTTTTTGAGCTTTTTAACTGTTGGTAAATCTAGGTGATCATAATGTGAATGGCTAATTAACACCACATCAATTTTGGGCAGATCGGCAAAATTGATGCCGGGTTTTTTGGCTCGTTTAGGGCCAGCAAAACTAAGCGGGCTTGCCCTGTTTGACCAAATTGGATCGGTTAAAATATTGAGCCCAGCGGTTTGAATAAGAAAAGTCGAGTGCCCGACAAAAGTGGTGATAATTTGCTCGTTATCAACTTTTTGTGGCGGAACGGTGGTGTTTATTGCAATTTCTTGTGCTGGCCATTGTGTTTTGCCATAAATTTTTTGATATTCTTTTTTTGATTGGCGATAAGATGAAAAACTTTTTGCCCCTTCTTGATGAAGATTATGAAATTTTTTGCCATCGAAATGGTTAGAAACATTGCCGTGGTAGTAGTTTTTTTCGGTAAATAAAATACAAGAACCTAAACTTATTAAGGCGATAATAATTAAAATAAATAAAAAGATTTTCATAGCAAATTAAAATGATTTTTTTAGAATTATAAGATTGCAAATCTTGTTAATCAATAAATATTTATGCTATTTTCTAATTCGTTTAGTGAGTGGAATTTAGATTAAATGCAGGGCAAAATTCCTCTTCTACAAAAGGGTAATTCAGATCGAATTACCAATATAATTCCACCTCTTTCTTTAGTCTTGAAAATTTAATGTATTTTTTCAAAATAAATAGCACAACAAAAGTTCTTGACATTTTTTTTATTAAAATATTATAATAGCAATACTTTTGAGAATTTTTTTTCATTAATGTTATTTTAATAACCATTTTATATGGCTAAAAACAGCGATAAACACAATAAAAATCACAATTTTATCAACAATTTTTCTAAGCAAAAGTTGCTTGATTTTTATCAAGAAATGTTGCTTATTCGTCGGTTCGAAGAAAAGGCAGGTCAGCTTTATGGCATGGGTTTGATTGCTGGTTTTTGCCACCTATACATTGGGCAAGAGGCCATTTCTACCGGTATGCACCACACTATGCAACAAGGCGACAAGGTAATCACAACTTATCGCGATCACGGTCATATGATTTCTCTTGGGTCTGATCCCAAAAAAATTATGGCAGAGCTTTTGGGCAGGGCCGATGGTTGCTCTAAAGGCAAAGGTGGTTCGATGCACTTATTTGATTTAGAAAAACATTTCTATGGCGGGCACGGCATTGTTGGTGCATCGGTGCCAATTGGGGCAGGCTTGGCTTTTGCCGATAAATACAACGGCAACAATAATGTTACTTATTGTTATTTTGGCGATGGTGCCGCTCATCAAGGGCAGGTTTATGAGGCTTTCAATATGGCAAAACTTTGGAATTTGCCAATTTTATTTATCATCGAAAACAACCACTATGCCATGGGAACCTCGGTTTCGCGATCTTCTTCTATCGCCGAATTGCATAAAAGAGGGATTGGTTTTAATATTCCTGGTTTTAAAATTAATGGTATGGATATTTTTGAAGTAATAGCCGAAGGTCAAAAATCTGTTGATTTTGTAAGGGCGGGCAATGGTCCGGTGTTGCTTGAGTTTGACACCTACCGCTATCGTGGGCATTCGATGTCTGATCCTGCCACTTATCGCTCCAAAGAAGAGCTTAATGGCAAAAAAGAGCAAGATCCTATCGATAGTTTAAAAAGCAATGTTTTGCAATATAAAATTGCCTCAGAAGACGATTTTAAAATAATCGAAAACAACATCAAAGCTCAAGTAAACGATATTGTTGAGTTTGCAAAAAATAGTCCAGAACCAGCAGAATCAGAGCTTTTAACCGAAATTTATAATTAAAAAACAATAAATAACATATGGCTACTTTAAGAAAACTTACTGTGAGAGAAGCTTTAAGAGAGGCAATGGCAGAAGAAATGCGCATCAGCCCCGAGGTTTATGTGATGGGCGAAGAAGTGGCTGAATATAACGGTGCCTATAAGATAACGCAAGGTTTGTTAGCAGAATTTGGAGCAAAAAGAGTGATTGATACACCAATCACCGAGCACGGTTTTGCTGGCTTGGCGGTGGGTTCGGCTTTTGTTGGCCTAAAACCAATAGTCGAATTTATGACTTTTAATTTTGCTATGCAGGCAATCGATCAAATTGTCAACTCGGCAGCTAAAACCAACTATATGTCGGGCGGGCAAGTAAAATGCCCAATTGTGTTTAGAGGTCCTAATGGCCCAGCATCGAGAGTTGGTGCTCAACATTCACAGTGCTATGCAGCTTGGTATGCCTCAATTCCGGGTTTACAAGTTGTCGCCCCCTACAGCTCTGCCGATGCCAAAGGCTTGTTAAAATCTGCCATCCGAAACCCTAATCCTGTGATTTTTTTAGAAAACGAAATCACCTATGGTTTTTCTTTTGAAGAAGAATATGCAGACGATCATTTAGTTGAAATTGGCAAAGCCAAAGTGTTAAGAGAAGGCTCCGACATTACCATTGTCGCCTTTTCTTTGATGGTAAAATATGCCCTTGAAGCCGCAGAACAACTGCAAAATGAGCATAATATTTCGGCAGAGGTTATTGATCTTCGCACAATTCGCCCGCTTGACACCGCCACCATCATTGCTTCGGTGCAAAAAACTGGTCGATGCCTCACGGTTGAAGAGGGCTTTCCTTTTGCAAGTGTTGGCAGTGAAATTGCTTATGTTATTATGGATCAGGCATTTGATTATCTCGATGCACCAGTAAAAAAATTAGCCTCGGTTGATGGCCCGTTGCCTTATGCCGCTAATCTTGAAAAATTGGCATTGCCAAAAACTCATAACATTGTCGAATCGGCTTTGGCAATATGTGAAGGTTTATAAAAATAAAAAATGCAAAAAAATAACTATCTATACAATTTGGTTGATAACTATCAAATATCTAGATCGCTGTTTATTTTTTATTTTATTTGTTTTAGTCTAATTATTTATTTTTTGGCTAATGCTTTTTTTGGCGACAAAGGTTTTTTTGCCTATCGAAATGTTTTATACAATTTTAATAATTTACAACTCACCAAAGAAACTCTCCAACAAACTTTTCAGGCAAAAGAAAAAGCGGTAGAGCACATGAATTTACAATCACTCGATCTCGATTTGGTCGATGAGCAATCGCGTAAAGTTTTGGGCTATATTAATAAAAACGAAGTAGTGTTATATCGTAAAGATCAATGAATATGATTAAAACCGAAATATATCGCAAGTTGTTTCACTTTTGCTTGGTTTTGTTGCCAATAAGCTATTTACTTGTTGCTAACAAAAAAATATTTTTTGTTAGTTTGTTTGTTATAAGTTTTATTATTGTTGTTGCCGATTTATTACGTCAAAAATATGTTGTTTTGCAAAAAATATTTCTCATAATTTTTGGCAAAATTATGCGAGACCACGAAAAGCAACAAGCTAAACTCACTGGTTTAAGCTATGCCTTTATTGCTGGTAGTGCTGTTTTTTCTTTGGCAAAACCAGTGGTGAGTGTGATGTCTTTCTTTATTTTGGCAATTGCCGATGGTTTTGCTTCTATTGTTGGCAAATCAATAAAAAGCAGGCCTTTTTATCAAAAAACTTTGGCAGGTTCTATTGCTTTTTTTTGCTTTGCTTTGCTTGTGGTTTTGATTGTTGGTTGGAATTTTGATTATCGTGGTTTGGCTTTTTATAGCTATGCTTTATTGGCGGTGATTTTTGCAACCGCTTTTGAAGCAAGATCGAATCTATTAAAACTAGATGACAACTTGGTGGTGCCTGTAATCTTTGCTGTGGTACTATCTTTTTTAGATGCTATGTGGCAATTTTTATAATTCCCATACTATTTTTGGGTTTGCTGGTGTTGTCGCTTCTTTTCTTGGCGGGGTCCTCTTCCTCTTCCTATTGTTGCGGTTGGCGCGACTATTGCTGTTGTAGCAAGTCTCTGTTACATTGCTAATCGTGCATAGTAAAAGATTATTAAAATGCTAAAACTCAAAAAATAATACAATGAAATACTTCGATCTAAATTACCTGCACTAAGAAGGGGTGCAAGCGATAGCGGGCGGAGTAGTGTCGGCAACACACGGTAGAATCTCTTCGAAAAAACATCGGCGATCGGCTCCCAACACTACCCCGTCGACCTTCGGTCGCCACCCCTTCTACAGAAGGGGAATTTGCTCCCAGTTCCTGCTAGACGACACTACTCCGCCCGCTATCGCTTGCACCCCTTCTTAGTGCAGGGAATTTAGATCGAATCGTGGTATTTATTTTTATATTGGATATAATTGGATATTTTTGTGGATATTTGGTTTTTTATGGTCTAAACTTTGGTCGGCTTAACTGATTAACAAAATGTTTTGTGCATGGACAATTATCAAGTAATCATAACCAATGAAATACTAAATCTCATCAGTGAAATTGATGAATTTAAAGGTAAGTGGCAAGCAATTAATACACTTTCGCCCGATCGCTTGAAGATGCTTAAAAAATCAGCAACAATTGAATCAATCGCTTCAAGCACTCGTATTGAAGGTGTTAAATTGACCGACGAGCAAGTCGAAACCCTTCTCTCTAAAATAAGAACAACATCTTTTAAAAACAGAGATGAAGAAGAAGTTGCCGGTTATTCTGATGCCATGGATTTGATCTTGGAAAGTTTTGAAGATCTAAAACTCACAGAAAATCATCTAAAACAACTTCATTTTATACTTCTTCAGCATAGCTCAAAAGATATTCGCCATCGAGGAGAATATAAAAAGCTAGACAACCATATTGTAGCTTTTGATGCATCAGGAAAAGAAATTGGCATTGTTTTTAAAACTGCCACACCCTTTGAAACTCCACTGAAAATGGCTGATTTGCTTTCTTGGGCGAATAAAGCTTTTGAATTAAAATTAACTCACCCCCTGATCTCTACCGGAATTTTCATTGTGGTTTTTCTAGCGATTCATCCATTCCAAGATGGCAATGGAAGATTATCTAGAGTTCTTACTAACCTGCTTTTGCTAAAACTCGGCTACAGCTACATTCAATACAGCTCCCTTGAAAGTGTCATTGAAGACAATAAAGACCTCTATTACAAAAATTTGCACTCCTGTCAAGCCACATTGGAAAGCAAAAAAATCAAGTTCGAAAACTGGATTTTATTTTTCTTAAAATCACTGAAAAAGCAAAAAGACAATCTGGAGAAAAAAGTTAAGGTTGAAAAAATTCTGCAAGAAAATTTCCACTCACTTCATTTAGAAATTCTAAAAATTCTTAAGCATCACAATCGTCTTTCAATATCTGAAATACAGCGACTATCACAAGCAAATCGCAATACTCTAAAGGTAAAATTAAAAGAGTTAGTTGGGATGAAAAAAATTAAATCTTTTGGAAAAGGACGAGGTATAACTTATGCCATTTCCACTAATTAAAACCACACTTCGATCTAAATCACCCTCCCCTTGAGGGAGGGTGATTTAGATCGAAGTGTGGTTTTAATTAGTGGAAATGTTATAATTCACACATCATTATCAAATCATCATAAAATTGGCTACCGATATTTGTATAATCTGGTCTTGTTCCATAAACTTTAAACCCACATTTTTTATATAACTTAACTGCACCAAAATTTTGTGCATTACAACCAAGATATAAATGCTTGATATGATTTTTTTTGGCATAATCTTTGACAAAATTAACGAGTGCCAAACCAATACCAGCACCACGGCAATCGTCTTTCACATACATACTAAAAAGTGTTCCTGTGTGAGATATTTTTGCTATTTTTTCGATTGATAGTTTACAAGAGCCAACAATTTTATCGTTAATAAAATATCCAAATGTTAAAGAAGTGTCTAGTTGTTTAGCCCAAGCATTATCAGAAATTTTATTTTCTTCTTCAAAAGAAGATAAAAAACTATCTGGTGATTTTTTTAGAGCATCGAGGCGAATTTCTTTGTATTCTTTGTAATGGTGTTTAGTAAGATTTTTTATCACGAACCAAGAAAAAATTAGTGGTTTTAGTGGCGGATGAGGTGAGATTCGAACTCACGGTAGGTTTGAGCCTACGGCAGTTTTCAAGACTGCTGCCTTAAACCGCTCGGCCACCCATCCGTTATTTTGATATTTTGCTTTTATGTTGTAATAAAAGTTGATTGTTTTGAGCGATAAAACAACTACAATTTTAGTGGTGCCTAAAGGCGGAATCGAACCACCGACACAAGGATTTTCAGTCCTTTGCTCTACCGACTGAGCTATTTAGGCATAAAATTGCAAAATTATCAACCAAATATTTTAATAGCAAAAATAATTCAAAGCAAGTGTTTTTTTCACTTTTTTTATTTTTCACTTTTTTACTTTAGTCAATAATAAAAATGACACGATAATAAAAAAATAAAAAAGTTTGAAAGTGCAAAATTTGGTTGAAATATTATCTGGCAAGGTTTAAAATTGTTAAATTACTAAATATTAATTTTGCACTTATGGCCAATTTCTTTACAAGAATATTATTTAAAATTTCTGGCGAGGCTCTTATGGGCGATCAGCAATTTGGCCATAATGCTGTAGCTATCGAAAAACTCTGCAATCAAATTATTTCTGCCTACAATTTGGGCTGTCAAATAGCCATTGTGGTTGGCGGGGGCAACATTTTTCGTGGCATATCGCAAGTTGCCATGGGCACCGAAAGAGTTACCGCCGACTATATGGGTATGCTTGCCACCTGCATCAATGCCTTGGCATTGCAAAGTGCTCTCGAAAAAAAAGGGCTTGAAACCCGAATGCTTTCTGCCATTCCTATGAACAACATTTGCGAACCCTACATAAAAAGAAGGGCTTCTCGCCACCTCGACAAAAACCGCATTGTCATTTTTTCGGCAGGAACAGGCAATCCGTTTTTCACCACCGACACGGCCGCGGTGCTTCGTGCCATCGAAATGAAATGCGATGTGATTTTAAAAGGCACCCAAGTTGATGGGGTTTATTGCTCCGATCCAAAAATCAACAAAAATGCTGTGCATTATAAGCAAATAAATTATCTCGATTTAATCAAACAAGATCTAAAAGTTATGGATCAAACCGCGGTTACTTTGGCTAAAGACAACAAATTGCCAATTGTGGTTTTTTCGATTAAAGAGCCAAATTCGTTGGAGCAGGTTTTGCAAAAACAAGGAAAATTTACTATTATCAATTAATTAACACCTCAATTTTATGATCGAACAACTCTTGTCGAAAGGCAGAAAAAAAATGGAAGATACTTTATTGGTTTTTAAGCAAGATCTCGCCAGCATTTCTACTGGTCGAGCCAGCCCAAATTTGCTTGACACCATTAAAGTAGAGGTTTATGGCTCTTTCTTGCCACTTAATCAACTTGCTAATGTTTCTGTTCCCGAAGCAACCGCACTTACCGTGCAAGTGTGGGACAAAAGCAATTTAAAAGCAGTAGAAAAAGCCATCATCAATGCCAATTTAGGCTTTAACCCGCTAGTTGATGGCACAAATTTGCGAATCGCTGTGCCAAAACTAAGCGAAGAAAGAAGAAAAGAATTGGTGAAACTTGCCAAAAAATATGCCGAAGACAAAAAAATTGCTGTGCGAAATGTTAGAAGAGATATTTTAGACGATTTTAAAAAACACGAAAAAGAGTTGGGCAAAGATCAAAGCCACGGCTTTACCGATTTGGCTCAAAAACTTACCGATGAATTTATTAAAAAAATTGACGAAACTTTATTGGTGAAAGAGAAAGATTTAATGAAAGTTTAGGCTTTTTTAAATTATTTTTTCATTATGTTTGGTTTGTTTAAAAAAACACAACACAATTTTAGACCAGAGAGCTTAAAGCATATCGCCATCATTATGGATGGCAATGCTCGATTTGCCAAAAGTAAAGGCTTACCATTGCAATTAGGGCATAAAATGGGGGTAGAAAATATCGAAAAAATTGTTGACTATTCTTTGCAAATTGGCTTGCCCTATTTATCGCTTTATGCTTTTTCTTGGGAAAATTGGCAAAGACCAAAAGAAGAGGTTGATTATTTAATGGAATTGCTTGAAAATTATCTTGATAATCAGCTAAAAAAATTGTTAGATAAGCAAATAAAATTGTTGGTCTCGGGTAGTTTGCATAAATTATCACAAAATTTGCAACAAAAAATTGCTTTAGCGGTAGAAAAAAGCCAAAATAACACTGCTCTTGTTCTAAATATTGCCTTTTCTTATAGCGGTAGGCAAGAAATTTTAGATGCAGTGGTAAAAATTCAGCAAGATTTAGTTTCACAAAAGCTAAATTTATCGCAACTAAATCAAGAGGTTTTTGCTAATTATTTATATCAACCGCAAATTCCTTGCCCCGATTTACTCATTCGTACCGCGGGCGATTTGAGAATCAGCAATTTCTTTTTGTGGCAAATTGCCTACACCGAGCTTTATTTTGTCAATAAATTTTGGCCAAGTTTTTCTGCTAGCGATTTGGCAAAAGCTATCAATAATTTTAATCAACGAGTGAGAAAATATGGAACCCGTAAATAAATCAAAATTCAGTTTTTATTGGCATAAATTCTTAAATTTTCTCGAAAAAATCGATCCTTCCAACAATTTAAAAAAACGATTTTTAATGGCTTTTTTGTTGATACCTCTTGCGGTTATCGCCATTTTTTTTGCCCCAAATTTATTTGTTTTTCTAACTCTTGGCATTGCTTTTTTAATGACCTACGAATGGGTTGGCATCACCAAAACCGCCAAAAATCAACAAAAATGGCTGTTGCTAGGCTTTTTATATGTGGTCATACCGCTGTTTTCGGTGCTAAAAATTTATCATCTCAAATCTTGTTCTTTAACCGAAAATTCTAGCTCCACCTCTGGTGCTTCTATTGTTTTTTGGATGTTTAGCATCATTTGGGCAACCGATATTTTTGCTTTTTTTGCTGGCAAATATTTTGGCGGTCCAAAAATTGCTCCAAGCATCAGCCCAAACAAAACTTGGGCGGGTTTGCTTGGTGGAGTAACGGCAAGTTGCTTGATTGGTGTGGTTTCGGGGCTGGTTTTCCCGGGCAATATGCTGTTTTTTATTGTCATCAGCGGGTTTTTATCGGTTATCGAACAGGTAAGCGATTTTTTGGAGTCAAAAGTTAAAAGAATGTTTGGAGTGAAAGATTCAAGCCACATTATTCCGGGGCACGGCGGAGTGCTTGATAGGCTCGATGGCCTTACTTTTGTTGCCCCAACGGTGTGGCTGTTTACCGCAGTTTTTGCTAAACAATTTGGTCTTGCTATATGTTAGAAAACAACGATTTACTAGTGGTGGCGGGGCATAAATTTCATTCTCGATTGTTGGTTGGCACTGGCAAATATGCTAATTTTGACTTAACCAAAACCGCTATCGAGGCCTCTGGTGCCGAAATTGTAACCGTTGCCGTAAGAAGAGTCAACTTGCAAAACAGTCAAGAGCCGATGTTGCAAGATTATCTTAGTCCAAAAAAATATACTTATTTGCCTAACACCGCTGGTTGCTACACCGCTGTCGATGCAGTTCGAACCTTACGATTAGCTCGCAGTGTGGGCGGGTGGAATTTGGTTAAGCTCGAAGTTTTAACCAACGACAAAACTTTATATCCCAATGTAATGCAAACAATCGAAGCGGCAAAAAGCTTGGTTGCCGATGGTTTTTCGGTGATGGTCTACACTTCTGACGACCCCGTGGTGGCAAAAGAGCTAGAAAGCATTGGTTGTTGTGCTATAATGCCTTTGGGGGCTCCAATTGGTTCGGGCTTGGGAATTCAAAATCGCTTAAACATTGAGTTTATTGTCGAAAATGCCAAAGTGCCAGTGTTAATTGATGCTGGGGTTGGCACCGCTTCTGATGCCGCAGTGGCTATGGAAATTGGTTGCGACGGAGTTTTGATGAATACTGCCATTGCCAAAGCAAAAAACCCAGTATTGATGGCAAAAAGTATGAAACTGGCGGTTGAAGCAGGCAGAATGGCTTTTTTAGCCGGCAGAATGCCAAAAAGCCAATTTGCCAATGCTTCTACCCCGCTAGAAAACAAAATATAAATAACACATTTTTAACTATGCTTCATCAGTTTCATTCTAGCATTTTAAGAGCTTACGATATTCGGGGCATCTACAACCAAACTTTGCACAATCAAGATGCTTTTTTTATTGGCAAAAGTTTTGCCACCATTTTGCATCAAAATAACTACACAAACATTGTAGTTGCTTGCGATGGCAGAGCCAGCTCTCCTGTGCTTAAACAAGAGCTCATCAATGGGCTAACTAGTTGCGGTATCAATGTTTTTGATGCTGGTTTGGGCCCAACTCCAATGCTTTATTTTGCAGTTTATCATCAACAAGCCGATGCTGGCATTATGATTACAGGTTCGCACAATCCCAAAGATCACAACGGCTTTAAAATAACTCTAAAAAATAATAAACCGTTTTTTGGAGAAGAAATTTTAAAACTTGCCGAAATTGTTAAAAATCAGCATTTTATGGTCGGCAATGGCTCGGTAGAAAAAATTAATGTGATGCAAGCCTACATAAATAGGCTGTTGGCTGATTTGAAAATCACTAAACCTCTCAAAATTGCTTTTGATGCTGGCAACGGGGCGACAGGCGAAATTTTGCAACAGTTAAGCAAGAAATTGCAAGAGCAATTTTCTTGTCAAACAATTTTGCTTTATCCTCAAATCGATGCCAATTTTCCTAATCATCATCCCGATCCTGCAGTGCCAGAAAATTTAGCCGATCTCATTGATTGTGTGCTAAAAAACAATTGCGATTTAGGCATTGCTTTTGATGGCGATGGCGACAGAATTGGTGCGGTCGATGGGCAAGGCAACATAATTTTTGGCGATCAGCTGATGGTTTTTTATGCTCAAGATGTTTTAGCCAGCAACCCTTCTGCCACTATTATTGCCGATGTCAAAGCTAGCGATAAGTTGTTTTCTGCCATCAAAAATGCAGGTGGTAATGCTGTGATGTGTAAAACTGGCAACACTTTTATTAAAGCCAAAATGCAAGAAACCAAAGCTTTATTGGCAGGAGAAATGTCGGGTCATATCTTTTTTGCCGACAAATATTATGGTTTCGACGATGCTTTATATGCCAGCATTCGCTTGCTAAATATTGCCAGCAACAGCGATCATTCTTTGGCAGAAAAACTAAAACAGCTTCCCGTGAGCTATTCTACTGCCGAAATTAAAATCGAAACTAGCGAAGAAGACAAGTTTGCGATTGTGCAGTTTTTGCAAGAAAAACTCACTGTTAACAAACAAAATTTTAACAACATCGATGGCATTAGAGTTAGCAATAAAAATGGTTGGTGGCTACTTCGAGCATCTAACACTCAAGCTCTTTTGGTGGCAAGGTGCGAGGGCAATTCACCAGCCTCTTTAGAGCTTTTAAAGGCAGAATTAAAGCAATATTTACAGAATCTACCCGCTAATTTTGAATTTAAAATGCCAGCAGAATTGGTACAATAGCTTTTATTACGATACTGGCAAGTTGTATTTATTAATTTTTCTACTTAAAGTTCTTCTGTGCATTTTTAATAGTTGGGCGGTTTTGCTGATATTAAAATTATTGGCTAGCAAGGCCGAATAAATATGCTCTTGCTCAATGTTTTGTAAAGAAGTGGTTTTGCAATTATTGATTTTGGTTTCAATGTTGCTGTCAAAAGCCAACAAAATATCATCAACATTCGATGGTTTTGCCAAATAATAACAAGCACCACACTTGATTGCCATAATGGTGGTGGTGATGCTGGCATAACCTGTAAGCACCACGATTTTAATGTTGGGTTGTTGATTGTTTAAAAATTTAATTACCTCTAAACCAGAATCTTGATTAATTTTTAAATCAACCACCGCATGAGTAAAAAAAATTTTTTTGACAATGTCGCAAGTAGCAGAAAACGAGTTCACTGCATAAGCAATAAAACCTCTTTTAGCAAAAGATTTTTGTAAATTATTGGCTAAATCGCGGTCGTCTTCGACAATTAATATGGCATTATAAGACATAAAATATTTATTTAACCTCTCAAAAGTGATGGTATAATAATTTTAACCTCCACAAAATTATTGAGATTGTTGATAATTAAATTGCCGTTGAAGCTTTCTAAAATTTGCATAGTAAGAAAAAGCCCAAGACCACTGCTATTTTTGGTGGAAATATTTTTTTTGCCCAAATTTTGCAGTGCTTTTGTGTTAAAATGTCCAGCATTTTTGGTGGTGATGACAATATGGTTTTGATGATCTGCAATATCGATAGAAACTGTGTCGCTAGAACATTCAAAAGCATTGTCAAAAACATTAAAAACTGCTTGTTTTAATAAATTATCAAAGATGATTTGATGATTTTGTTGGCAGTTGAATTGATAATTAAGTTGCTGGCATTGTTTTTGTTGTTGCCACTCCAAAACAATGCTTTTGCAATAATCGGCAAAACTAATTTTGTTATAATTTTCGAGTCTTTGATGCTGAAAATGCTGTAAAATATCGGAGAGAATTTTTTTGCACTTGCCAATTTGTTGCTTGACATTTTCCAAATCAAGGGCAAACTCTTCTTGATTTACCGTGGCAAGCGATAGTTTTTGCCAATCGTTGATAATAACATCAATATTGGCGAGCGGAGTTCCTAAATTGTGAGCATAATTAGTGGCAAGCAAGCCCATTTCGGCCAATTTTTGTTTGCTTAAAATTTTTTGATTTAATTCTTGGTTTTTTTGTTGTTCAAAAGCAATATTTTGCATAATTTTGCTAATAAAAAATATTAACAAAAAACTCGACAAAAAATGCACCAGCATCATGCCTTGCAAATGAAAATCAAAAGTGTGATGATGATGCAAAATCGCAGGTTGCCGATAAGAATAACGGCTTAACAAGGCATAAAAAAAACAAGTGATAATGCCAATTAACCAAGCATAACTAGTTTTTAGCAAAATACTTGCCACCACCACTTGCAACAAAAACAACGAGATGAACGGGTTAGATATTCCGCCACTAAAATAAATTTGCCCTGCCAAAGCCAAAACATCAAATAGCATTTGCCAAAACAAAGTAGAATTGCTAATTTTTTGTTTATTAATACAATAAATAGCATAAAAACTTACCGCCATCAGCAAAAAAATTATTGCCAGCATTGGCAAAATTGGCAATTCTAAATGATAAATATAAATCGCCATCACCAGAGCAAAAACTTGAGCCAACACCGCAAAAGCTCGCATTTGCAATAGTTGTTGCAGGTTTTTAGCTGGTGCCATAATTTACAAAATTTTTTGCCATTTATCGGCTTTTTTATAAAAATGTTGTTTAGGAGTCAAGCTACTATTTTGTTGTTTTGCCGTAAAAAAATAGCAGGCTTTGGCAAAATTGGCAACAAAGTTATTTTCTGGTGGCTGTAAAAACAACAAAACATCGGCATTATTGGTGTTTTCTGGCAGATGAGAAAGCAAAATTGGCTGTTGTTCTAAAACAAATTCTGTGTCTAAAACAGTGCAGTGCGGTAAAAATTTGTTTCGAGCAAAAGACCATAAAAAAGCATCAAATTCTGCAAGTTGCTGTTGATTTGGCAAAAAAAATAATGATTTTTTGCCGTCTTGCCAAATTTTATAAAGCAATAAGCCGAGAGATTTTTCTAGATCTTCTTCGACTTCGTAAAAAGTTATTTCGGTAGTCATAAAAAATCTTGAAATTCTAGCAAAATTTGTTGATATAATTCGCGTTTGAAATTAACAATTAAATCGATCAACTCTTCTTTATCAACCCACTGCCAACTAGAAAATTCTGGCTTATGAGTGACTAGATTTATTTGATTGTCATCGCCATAAAATTGGGCAAAATACCATCTTTGTTTTTGCCCGATATATCGCCCACCCCAAAACTTTTTTTGTAAATTATAGGGCAAGTTATAATAAAAATAATCGCTAGATTTTGAGAGAATTTTGATATTTTGTTCGACGATGCCTGTTTCTTCTTGCAATTCGCGAAAAACTGCCAAATCTTCGTTTTCGCCTTCATCTATGCCACCTTGAGGCATTTGCCAAGCATTAGAATGATTATCGATTCTTTTGCCAACAAAAATTTTTTTTTGCTCATTAACAAGCATAATGCCAACCCCTTTGCGATAGAGATGATCTGGTTTTTTTTTGATGCTTATTTGTTTCATTTTCTTAGACAATTTTTTCAATTATCTTATAATTTTAATTTGTTAAAAAAGTTTTAGCAATATTTTTTAATGTAAAAAAGAAGAGGAATTTTTTTAACTTGTCAAGATAAATAGTTAAAGGCACTGTTGCATCCCAAATTATATTTTACTTTATTTGCCATTTTTGGTATAAATTTCTGCTATTTTTAGCAATGATATAACTTTCAGTTGTGCTATCGCAACAACACGATATGTTGAATATGTGGCTAAAAATAGCCAAAATTTCTCCTCAAAACTAGCAAAAAATTAAAATAAGTTTGGCAAATTTGGAATTCAACAGTGCCTTAAAAAACCTCGTTTAGTTTGTGAGAAGCGATAGACTTTTACCACTCGCAACTAGCGACAATAAGCTTTTCTTGAAGGTTTTGCAGCACAATATTGCCCTCGTTGTTGATGTCAACAAAAACTCCGCTGTGCTTTTTGCCAGCAACCTCAACGGTTATTTCTTGGTTTAGTTTGTAAGCAAAATTTAGCCACGATTTTTTAATATAAGAAAATCCGAACTTTTGCCAATTGTTTAGTAAAATATGAAAATTCGGCAAAAAATATTGCAAAAACTCAAGGCTTGAAAGATGAATATGATAATTTGCCAAGTTGCTTGCTGGTAAATTGGCAATATTTGGGTGATGTTTTAAATTCACTCCAATGCCAATAATAAAGGCTTGGTGGCCTTGTCTAGTTTGAGTGCTGTCAATTAAAATGCCCGCTACTTTTTGGCAATCAAGCAAAATATCGTTTGGCCACTTGTAATTAATTGGCAAATCGGGCTTGATTTGCCGAAAAGTTTGCCCCATAGCAACCGCGGTAAGCAAAGAAAGTTGGGTGTAATTAGAGCAAAACTCGCTGGCTATTTGCACCACCACAGAACAAAACAAATTGCCTGTCAAAGATTTCCAAACTCGTTGATTTTTGCCCACTCCGTTGGTTTGTGAAATTGCCAAAATAACTTGTTTATCGTGTATTTGCTGGTTAAGCAACAAATGATTGGCGGTTTTGTTGGTGCTGTCTAGTTCGAAATATTCGTAAATAGTAAAGCCAGAAAAATGATAAGTTTTGTGTAGGTTCATCTAATAAAAACTAATTGTTGGTTGCTAGAATTTTCGTGGCTAAAGCGATAGTTTAGCGGTTGTAGATTTTTTAAATCTGCAATATTTTGAATGTTGTTTTTAATTAACAAATCAGTCATTTTGCCTCGAGCTTTTTTGGCATTGATGCCGATATTTTTTAACTTTTGTTGTTGATAATCTAAAAACAACACATCAACAATATTAAGCTTGGTTTTATGCAAAGCTTTAACATATTCGTTTGAGGCTAAATTAATGATAAGTGGATAATTTTGGCAAAAATTGGTGAGATCTTCTTGCCAAAAGGCATATAAATTATCAAGAAAAAAAGCATATTTTGCAAAACTACTCGACATTTCGAGTCGATAAGGTAAAATAAGGTCGCAAGGCTTTAAAATGCCATATAAACCCGATAAAATCAGCACATTTTTTTGCAAATAGGCAAATTCTGGTTGTTGATAATTGGCTAAATCGAGCTGTTTATAAACATCGCCACGAAAGGCGAAAATTGCTGGTTTTGCCTTATTTTGCTTATTTTGCGAAAAATCTTGCCATCGTTTCTGGTTTAATTCGGCAAGTTTGGGGCTGATGTGGCATATTTCTGCTATTTCTTGGCAAGTAAATTTTTGTAAATTATAGGCAAGTAATTTTGCTTTTGCTAAAAAAACTGGAGTGGTGCTAGAAAATTCTAGATGTTTAGGACAATAAGTGTCGCTAAAATCTAAAGTTTTGGCGGGTGATAAAATGATAATCATTGTGTATTGCTTTTATTTTTTTTAATCTATACAATTTTAAATTATTTTTTATTTTTTTAAAGATTTAATTTTATCTATACCATGAACAAGCTAAATTCAGTGCAAGAAGTGCCTTTAATGCGAAAAGCAACCGCGGTTTGGTTAATCGAAAACACTTCTCTTACTTTTTTACAAATCGCTAAATTTTGTCATTTGCACGATTTAGAAGTGCAAGGCATTGCCGATGGCGATATTGCTAGTGGCATTCTTGGTCAAAGCCCAATTATGTCGGGCCAACTCACTTTAGACGAAATACATCGTTGCGAAAAAGATCCTTCGGCAAATCTTGTGCTTAATCAAAATGCGGCAAGCAAAATTCAAGAAACCAACCAAGGCAAATACACTCCCATCGCCAGAAGGCAAGACAAACCCGACGGCATTGCTTTTTTGTTAAAATATTATCCAGAAATTAGCAATAACCAAGTTAAAAAATTGGTTGGCACTACCGATAAAATGATTGATTCTATCAGAACCAGAAGCCACTGGAATATGAAAAACATCAAGACAAGAGACATTGTTTTGCTTGGTTTGTGCAGTCAGTCAATGTTTAACGAAGTAATTTCGCAAGTTCATACTTCAGAAACTCCAACCAATAAAACATCAGAAAATGATTAAAATCTCCGATCTTGCCCCGCAATTTTCGTTGCCAAGTAGCGAAGGTAGCACTATTAGTTTAGCCAATCTAAAAGGCAAAAATGTGGTGTTATATTTTTATCCAAAAGACGACACCCCTGGTTGCACAATTGAAGCTCAAGATTTTAACAATCAGCTTAATCAATTTGGCAAGCTCGATTGCATTGTTTTAGGTATTTCCAAAGATAATTTTAACAGTCATTGCAAATTTGTCGATAAGTATGCACTAAAATTTTTGCTCCTTTCCGATGAAAACACCGAAGTTTGCCAAAAATATCAAGTTTTGGTCGAAAAATCAATGTTTGGCAAAAAATATTTAGGCATCGATCGCTCAACTTTTTTAATTGATAAAATGGGCAAAATAGTCAAATTTTGGCGATCTGTAAAAGTTAACGGTCATGTCGATGAAGTTTTGGCAGAAGTGGCAAAACTTTCTTAATTTTCTAACTTCATCTTTTTGGCTAAAAACCTTCAAAAAGCCTCTGCCTGTATGGATATACAGGCAATCGTTTTTTAAAGTTTTTATCTCAAAAATCTTTCGTTATAATTAGTTTTATTATTTTTTTTCTATTTTGTATGCAGGCAATACTACTCAATAAAACTGGCAACCCAGAGGTTTTCAAAATAGAAAAAAAAGAAGATCCTAAGCCAAAAAAAGACGAAGTGATTGTGCGAAATATGGCGATTGGTGTTAATCATATCGATGTAGCCATAAGAAAAGGGCAATATCAAATGCCAGCTTTACCTTTGGTTTTAGGTAACGAAGCTTGCGGTATTGTTTCGGCTGTTGGTAGTGAGGTGGTTGATTTTAAGGTTGGCGATCGAGTTGCCTATGCCACTTCGGGTATTGGGGCTTATGCCGAAAAAACCGCTGTGGTTGCCAATTGTTTGGTTTTGCCACCAAAAGAATTAACCGACAGCCAAGTGGTGGCGGTGTTGTTGAAAGGTTTGATGGCACATACTTTGCTTTATCGAGTTTATCATGCCAATTTGGTGAAAAGAGTTTTAATTCATGCAGTTGCTGGTGGGGTTGGGCATATTTTATGTCAGTGGGCGAAGCACTTAGGAATTGAAGTTGTTGGCACTGTTGGCTCTGACAAAAAAATTGATTTTGCCAATTCTATTGGTTGCAATCATGTTATTAATTATAAAACCAGCAATTTTGTTGAAGAGTTAGGCAAAATTACCAACTATAATGGGGTTGGCATTGTTTATGATTCTGTGGGCAAAGATACTATGCTAAAATCTCTAGAATGTTTATGGCCGATGGGTATTTGCATTAGTTATGGCGAATCTTCTGGGGTGGTTGAGCCAATAAATTTAAATCATCTTATCGATAATTCTCTTTATTTATGCCGTCCGAGTTTGCCTATTTTTAAAAATAATCGAGCCGAACTTGCCATAACCGCAGAGCAAATTTTTGCTATGGTAAAAAAAGGCATTATCAAGCCAAAAATCACCGAATTTAATTTTAAAGATATTGTCAAGGCTCATCAATTGTTTGAAAACCGCACCAACATTGGCTCTGTTGTGCTTACTTTTTAATTTTATATGTCTTTTTTGTATCAGCGATTTGTTGACAATAAACAAAGCTGGTACTTGTCGAACAAGCTAGGAATGGCGGTTGACGAAAACGGCAATAATATTCCGTGGTTTAGCTATTCTGCTGTTGATTTTCTGCAAAAATATTGCCAGCAACACCAAAATTTGCAGGTTTTTGAATTTGGCTCTGGCTCTTCTACTTTGTTTTTTCAAAAGCAAAAATACCGCACTTTTAGTCTTGAAACTAGCAAAACTTGGTTTAATATTATCACTCAAAAACTTTCTGCCCTTATGAGCGGAACTTGGCAAGAAAATTATTTTTCAAATCAAAATACCATTAATGGAGCGGTGGTTTTTTTGCTAGAAAATGCCTATCAAAACCCAAATTATTATCAGTTTTTGCCACAAAATTTTAACAGCAAACAACAATTCGATATTATTTTGGTTGATTCTTTGCATCGCTTGCAATGTGTTTGGCATAGTTTAGCATTTTTAAAACCAGAAGGTTTGTTGATTGTCGATGATTTTGAAAGAAAAAATTATCACAAAATTACTCAACATTTAGCCGAAAAAAATTTTTATCAGCAAAATTTTGTTGATTTGGCGGTTGGGCAGTTAAAAATTAAAAACACAGCAATTTTTTGCAAAAATAAATTTTATGACCACTAATTTTATTATCATCAGCACAACTTTTGCTAGCTTACAAAAAGCCCAAGAAATTTCGCTTGTCTTGCTTGCCCAAAAACTAGCAGGTTGCACTCAAATACAAAACATCAACAGTAGCTATGTTTATAACCAGCAAATCTGCACCGAAACCGAGTTTTTGCTTACCATCAAAACCAAGCAAAGCCTTTTTGCTAGAATTGAAAGCTATCTAACCCAGCATCATTCTTATGAAACACCGCAAATTATTACCACTCCAATTAGCAATATTTCGCCAAAATATCAACAATGGTTAGAAAATAATTTATTGCCAAATGATTAATGCTAAGCCAATCAAATATTGCAGTCATTGCCAGCAAGAGGTGTTGAATTTACAACATCAAGAGCAAGATTTATTTTTTTGTTGTAGCGGTTGTTTGTTGGCTTTTAAACTAATTAACAACAGCAATCTTAGCAATTATTACCAAATTCGCAACCAACAAAGCGCCGATAATTTTAACAATCTTAAACCAGAAGCCGATAATTTTTGTGATTTTTCTGATTTTTTTCTGCAAAATCAACAAAATAACTATCAAACCACCTTGCTGGTTGCCAATTTAAAATGCCTTGCTTGTGTGTGGCTAATTGAAAGCATTTTGGCAAAACAAGAAAATGTCTTGCTCGCCAAAATTAATGTAAGCAACAAATCGTTAAGCATCACTTGGCAAGGCGATGTGGCGGAGGGGCAAAAACTCATAGCCTTGGTACAAAATTTGGGTTATACTTTGGCTCCATTTAATGTGGCAAACATTAATCAACAACAAAAATTAGAGCAAGAAAAATTGCTAAAAGCACTTGCGGTGGCTGGTTTTGGAGCGGGTAATTTGATGTTGTTTTCCATTGGTTTGTGGCTTTCTGATGTTAGCCAAATGGGTTTTTACACCCGTTTTTTATTTCATCTTTTTTCTGCCCTCATCGCCGTTCCTGTGGCAATTTATTCGGCGAGAATTTTTGTGTTTTCTGCTTATAATGCTGTCAAAAGAGGGCAAGCAAATATGGATTTGCCTATTAGTTTAGCCATTGTTTTGGCCTGCATTGTTAGCTATTTAAACACTTGGCAAGGGCTTGCTTATGTTTATTTTGATTCGGCGGTGATGCTGATTTTCTTTTTGCTAATTGGGCGATATCTCGATTTTTTAGCTAAAAAAAAGGCTCAAAATATTGCTTCTGATTTTGCCCACCTTACCGCTGGTTTTGGCAGGGTTTTGTTGCCAAACGGCGAAATAAAAATTTTACCTAGCCACAAATTAAAACCAGAGGCTATTTTATTGGTGGCTTGTGGCGAAAAAATTTCTGCAGACGGAGTTATTATTTCGGGCATTTCGAGTGTTAATAATTTTTTGTTAAGTGGCGAAACGGTTAATGTGGCGGTTTCGCCAAACTCGCTGGTCTATGCCGGAGCCATCAATTTAGAGGCTCCGTTGCAAGTGAAAGTTTTAAAAACCGCCCAAGATAGTGTTTTGGGGCAAATCATTAGCCTTGTCAATAACATTCAGTGCAGTAAAAATTATTTTGTGGGCATTGCCGATCGCTTGTCAAAGCTCTATACTCCGATCGTTCATTTACTTGCTTTACTTACCTTTTTATACTGGAAATTTTTTTTGCAACAAACTTGGCAACAAGCTTTAATGAATGCCACCGCTGTGCTAATTATCACTTGCCCTTGTGCTTTGGCTTTGGCGGTGCCGGTTGCCCAAACCATTGGCATTGCTAGCTTGTTAAAAAAATCTATTCTCATCAAAAATGCCGAAGTTTTTGAAAAATTAAGCAAAATCACCACCATTGTTTTTGATAAAACGGGCACTCTCACCACTGGCAACCCAACTTTGCAACAAATTTTTATTATCAAAAATCAACAACTTATCAAAATTGATTCAAGCAATTTGCTTGTCAACCTTGCCTATAATTTAGCCAAACATAGCAAACACATTATTGCCAAAGCCATTGTGAAAGATATCAATTTTTTACAACAAGAACACTTGGCAATCACCGAAATTAGCGAAGAAAAAGGTTTGGGAGTGGCGGGTTTTTACCAAAATTTACCAATCAAACTCGGCAGTGCTAAGTTTTGTCAAATCGATTTCGACCATCTCGCCTCGCAATTGCCTAATTTAGCCAATCAACTTTGTTGTTTTTTTACTTATCAACAGCAACAGTTGTTGTTTGTGTTGCAAGATAGTTTAAAAACCGATGCCAAAGCGGTGTTGGCAAAACTATCAACCAAAAATCTTATTTTGCTTTCGGGCGATAGAAAAGAAAATGTGCAAAATGTCGCTGAAAATTTAAATATTAACCAATATTATTTCGCCTGCGATCCGCTACAAAAAGCCAAAATTTTGCAAGATTTACAGCAACAAAACCAGCAAATTATGATGGTGGGCGATGGCTTAAACGACTTGCCTTCTTTGGCTTTGGCCGACATTTCGGTATCTTTTTCTTCGGCTTTAGATGTTTCGCAAAAAACCGCCGATGTGATTATTGAAGGCTCAAAACTGCAACCGTTGCTTGATTTATTTGCTTTGGTGGCTAGCACAAAAAAAACTATGCATCAAAATTTGATACTATCTTTGTGCTACAATTTAATTGCTTTGCCTTTTGCTATGATGGGCTATGTTTCGCCATTGTGGGCCGCCTTGGCAATGTCTAGTTCTTCTGTTTTGGTGGTGTTAAATTCTTTTTTATTCAATAAAAAATATGGAAATCACAATTAATAATCAACAACAAATGAAAAAATTTGCCTACGATATGGCAAAACAAGCAACAAATAATCAAATTTTTGCTTTATTTGGCAATCTAGGAGTTGGAAAAAGTTTTTTTGTTAAGCATTTTATCAACCACTTGCAAACAGAAAAAACCACAGTTTTAAGCCCAACTTTTACTTTGTTGCAAACCTATCAAACCAGCAAAGGCGAGATTTTTCATTTTGATTTATATCGTTTAAAAAATGCTTTAGAACTAGAAAATATCGGTTTTTTCTTGCCTATTGCCAACAACATTATGTTAATTGAATGGCCAGAAATTGCTCTGCCTTTTTTGCCAAACAATATTACCAAAATTTATTTTAACAAGCTTGCACAAAGCAATATTCGACAAATTACTATTTTATGAACAAACACAATTTTATCAGCAACGACAGTAGCTATGGCTCAAGACTAGACAAATTTTTGGCTTTGCAATTTTTAAGCATCGATGCCAGCATTACCCGAAGCAAAATTCAGCAATTTATTAAAGATCGCTTGGTTTTAATTGACGATGTTATTGTTGACGATGTTTCATATCAACTAAAAAATAAGCCTCAAAATGTTACAATTGACTTGCCAAAAAGCAAACAAAGCCACTTGCTTGCTGTTGATATTGCTTTTGAAATTATCTATCAAGACGAGCACTTGCTGGTGATTAACAAGCCCGCCAATCTCACTGTACACCCCGGAAACGGTAATCAACAAAACACTTTGGTAAATGGGTTGTTATTTTCGCAACAAAAATTATCGACCAGTCAAGATCCAACTAGGCCCGGAATTGTGCACCGACTCGATAAAAACACTAGCGGCTTAATGCTGGTGGCAAAAAATGATCTCACCCATTTAAGATTAAGTAAAATGTTGCAAGAAAGATTGATAAATCGCACTTATTTGGCTTTTATTTATGGTGTCATCACTCCACGACAAGGAATGATTAATAAAAATATTTGTCGCAATGCCAATAATAGGCTAAAAATGATAACTTGCAAACAAACTGGCAAAACCGCGATTAGCCATTACAAAACTCTACAAGTTTTTGGTAATAATTTTGCTAGCCTCCTAGAATGCAGGCTTGAAACTGGCAGAACTCATCAAATTAGGGTTCATTTTGAATCAGAAAAACATTCTTTGATTGGCGATCAGCTTTATAATTCTTGCCAAAAAATGTTACCAAGCAATTGCTCGACTGAATTTTTTGATTATATCAAGCAACTAAAAAGACAAGCATTGCACTCGACCGCTTTAGAGTTTTTACACCCGATTACTGCAGAAAAAATGCACTTCACTTGCCCGCCACCAGAAGATTTGGCTAAATTGCATAGTTTATTAAATTTGCTGAATCAATAGTTTAAAAATCTAGTGCTAGCTGGTTCGGCGATGTCGAAATTGTTGATGCCAACTTGTAAAATGGCTAAATTTCTTTGCACCGCCCCGTTTGGCAAAAAGCGAAATAGGCCGTCGATACCGTTAAAACCTTTTCTTTTGGCAATTAAATTATTAGCGGTAATTTCGTTTTGATTAGCAGCGATTTCGCTGAAAGCTAAAATGCTATCGTAGGCTATGCTAGAAAGACGAGCTGGCAGGTTTTTAAAAGTTTGCTGATATTTTTTTTCAAAATCTTGAAATTTTTTTGGTTCAGGGGCAACAAACCAACTGCCAAATAAATTACTGTCGTGTAAAGTGAGAGAATCGTCCCATTGATTGGTGCCGATAATTTTTAAATCTAATTCTTTGTTATTTTTGTTGTTGATGGTGGCAACTGCTTTTGATAATATTTTGCCTGCTTCTGGAATTAAAATTACTTGCGGATAGTTTTTATCTTCTTCATTAATTATTTGATCTTTTTTAGGAGTAATAGAAAGCGAAAAAGCATTAACCAACTTTTCTGCTGATTTTTCTAGATCTTTTTCGTTGTTATAAAATTCGGCAGTAATAAAATTGGCATTTCTTACTTTTATAAATTTTTTTAGATATTCGCAAATAAGTTTGCCATACTGATTATTAGGGGCTAAAATGGCAAAATTTCGCTTATTTTGACCAATGGTGTAATTAACTATTTGTTCTATTTGAGTTTCGGGCAAGATTCCTGCCACAAAAATACCGCCACCGTTTTCAAATATGTTGCCTAGCATATTGATGTTGTTAGAAAAAGAAATAACGGTAATGGCATATTCTTTTGCCATGGCTTCAATATTGGCAATATTGTTGCTATAAATTGGCCCAATAACTAATTTAATATTGCGATTAATAACTTCTTGAAAAGCCTGTTTTTGCTCGGTAGGATCTTCTTTGCTATCAATAAAAACAAGTTCTAGTTTATGAAAACGGTCATTTTCAAATAACGAAATAACTGCCGAGTTGGCGATGTTTTGTGCAAGATCTTTGTTTTTGCCAGAGAAAGGTAAAAATATGGCGATCTTGATTTTTTCGGGCAGATTGTTGCCAATATTGTTAAGATTATAGGTTTCTAAATGCTTTGCTGTTTGTATTGTTGGAGTTGGAGTTTTTGTTTGTAGTTGCGAGTTGGTGGTTTTTGTAGTATTTTTTGCTGAATTTTTGAAGGTAAAATTGCCAATAGAGCCAAAATTATTGCAAGAGCATAAATAAAATAGGCAAAAAAGTAAAAAGATGATGGGTAAATTAAAAATTTTGTGCTGATTGTTTTTTTTAACTAGCGACATTATACCATTTTCACTAATTAAAACCACATTATAACGAAATATTATATTCAGTCGTGCTAGACACAACGACATGATTATATTCAGTCGTGCTAGACACAACGACATGATTATATTCAGTCGTGCTAGACGCAACGACATGATTATATTCAGTCGTGCTAGACGCAACGACATGATTATATTCAGTCGTGCTAGACGCAACGACATGATTATATTCAGTCGTGCTAGACGCAACGACATGATTTTTGAGATAAAAACTTTAAAAAACGATTGCCCGTATATCCATACAGGCAGAGGCTTTTTGAATAAATAACTAGTCGTGCTATCCCAACGAAACGAAATATTATGTTTAGTCGTGCTATCGCAACGACAGGTTTTTAACCAAAAAGATGAAGTTAGAATGTGAAAAACCATAATATTGTTTTAATTAGCGGAAATGGTATTGTCTATGTGTTTTGATTGATTTTTTTAAAAACAGCATCGATACAGGCACCGTCTTGCACCGACATTGTTTGATAAGAGATTTCGCCATTAATAGTGGCGGTTTGAGAGATGCTAATTTTTTTTGCCACAATGTTGCCTTCGAATTTGCCTTGTATATAAATATCTTCGGCAACAATTTTGCCTTGAAAAAAACCAAATTCTCTGATAATTAAATTTTTGGTGTTAATTTCGCCATAAACTTTACCTTCTATTTCGACAGTTGCAGAGCTAGTGATGTTGCCATTAATGATAGAATGCTTAGCGATAATGCTAGGTGGCGAGTTGTATAACGAGCTAATTAATTCAAATTTTTTGTGATTATTTTGAATTTTTGCAACTTCTTTTTTAAGATTAACTATTGACATAATTTTGGGTAGAAGAATTAATTATGTTGCCAGCTTCCAAAAATTTTTTTGGATTAAGTGGAGTATTTTTATATCTAACTTCATAATGAAGATGATGCCCAGTGCTTCTGCCTGTGGTGCCTTGTAGAGCAATAATTTGACCTTTTCTAACTACATCTCCTTCTTTTACTTTTATTTTAGATAAATGACCATAACGAGTGGTGATGCCATAACCATGATCAATAACAATGGCATTGCCGTAATCGCTAAACCATTTTGCCAAAACAACCTTGCCACTAGATGGGCTGATGATTCGTGCATTGTGAATGCCAACAAAATCAAGGCCTTCGTGCGGATGGCGCTTGCCTGTAATAGGATCGATTCGCACACCAAAGCCGCTAGAAATATAGAAATTATTCATAGGTTTATTGAAAGGAAGTTTTTGGCTGATTTTTTCAAGAAATTGTAGTTTTTTTATCTGATTGTTAAACTGATTTTTTTCTAAATGCAGTTCAAGATAATCGGTGGAAAGATTTTTTGCCAACAGTTCTTTTTCTAGGTCTGCATCGACACTTTCTGGCCCGCCAAGGCCCAAAGCGAAATTGTTTTTGCCATATTTTACAATATGTTTAGTTGGTTTTTGTTGATGATCAAAATGGTTTTTAAAATTTAAACCAGAAACGGTAATTGCTCGCTCTATTTTTTTAATTCTTTGCAGATTAAAATGATTAATATTGGAAAAATTTAGATGTATTTGCTTGATGGTGTTGATGGTTTGTTGATTTTCGCTGTTTAAATTTTTTGTTTCGATTTTTTTTGGAATGTCAATTGAGTTGTCGGATTGGCTATTTACTGGCGCAATTGGAGAATTGAGAGTGTTTAAATATTGGTTGATTTTTTCAAGTTTTTTATTGCTTATTTCTAATTCGTTAGCAAAATAATTATTGATTTTTTTGAGCTCATCTATTTCGCTTGATTTGTTATCGACTGTGTTGCTATATTGCAAATTATATTGCCAAGAATGATAAAAAGATAAACCAAAAAATAGCACCAAAGCAATAATTGCGGTTTGCAAGATAGGATGAAAATTGATGCTGATGATTTTTTTATTAGAAATAAATAAAATGGTTTTTTTGGTAAAAAGAAACTGCACAACTGGCATAAAAACACTGCTTAGTGCAAGCAAAATTAACCCAAAAATACTACACACTTTCGCCAAAAGACTATGTTTTCTAAGTAATGGATGTTGATTGATTTTGTTTAGCAAAAAAGATTTTTGCATGCCATTTAAAATTTGGTTAACAACTCGAAATAAAAGAACCGCTCTTATTTTTAAAAAATACTAAAAATTAACTAATAATACCATTTCAGCTTTAAAATTAACCAACAATGTCCAACAATGTATTTTAAAGTTGAAATGGTATTCTACTATGAACGATATTTTTTTGCTTGTCAAGTTTTTTATTTTTTTGTTGTATCCTAAATAATTTTTCATCAATAATTGAATTGTTTGCTAGACTTTTAATTTTTGTGTGTTAAATTATTTGCAAAACCACTGCTAAATAAACAAACATCACCATGTTTTTAAACCCAAAAACTTCGCTTCCAATTAGTGTTGGCGAGCAAAAAACCTCATTGCACAATCCATGGCAAAATCTATGGTTTTGGTTGCCAATTTTATTTGCTTGCGGGCAGATAATTTTTATTACTTATCAACATCTTATCGCTGGCCACTATCAACAATATTTTTGGTATTTTTATGCATCTCTTGTTGTTGCGGTTTTTTTATGTTATTTATTTTATAAAATAAGTCCTTTTGCCTTTTTTTTCTTGCTTTTTGGCATTTTTTTGCTGTTTGGTGTGGTTTATTGTCAATTTTATCATTATCGTTTTTTATCTTACCAAAAAATTGACAACCTCGCTTTTGTTAATGTGAGCGGTCAAATTTCTGCTATCAAGCCTTCGAGCAATAGCAATAAAGTTAATGTGACAATTAAAAATCCTGTTATTGAGCCCTATCATTATGTAAAAACCGCCAAAACAAGTAAGCCTAAACAGCCAAAAAGCAAAAAAAAGCATAAAATTATCAAGAAAAGCAAAAAAAATAAAACGATTTCCAAAAAAACCAAAGAGAAAAGCAAAAACAAATATCCGTTCACCGAAAAAAATATTTTAAATAACTTTATCAATCTTAAAAATTACCAAGAAATTGATCGTGAATTTCTCGATAAAAACAAGAAGATCGCCAATTTAATTTGGCAAAAAAATAATTGTCAGCAAATTTCTTGCCAAACACTTGCCAACCCTCCGCCTTTTGTGAGCATTAATCTTGTTGCAAACGATTTGGCAATTAACGACAAAATTATTGTTAATGCTATGTTTAATGCTCGATCGCACCTTGACTTGCCAAATAGTTTTGATTGGCAAAAACAAGATTTGGCGAAAAAAATAGGTGGCTATGCAATGGCGATTGGTGAGGTAAAAATTGTCGACAAAGCCAAAATCGGCAATTTTCAACAATATATTTTAGGCATTCGCGAAAAAATTAATCTTGCAATCAAAAATAATATTAGCAATTCCAATATATCTGCGGTTGCCTCGGCTTTGTTGATTGGCAACCAAGAGCAGATAGCCGAAAATATTATGCAAGATATTCGCAATTCTGGCCTCACTCATTTGTTATCAATTTCTGGTTTTCATTTAGGCTTGGTTGCTGGAATGTTTTTTGGTTTTTCTCGATTTCTTTTGGCAACTAGTCAATTTTTAACAATTCATTATAACATCAAAAAAATTTCAGCGGTGGTGGCGGTGCTAGCGAGCTATATTTATCTACAATTAGCTGATATGCCACTGCCCGCCCAGCGAGCTTTTATTGTGGTTTTTGCGGTGATGTTGAGTTATTTTATTAACGAAAAATTTCACTCCAAAAGAGCATTGTTTTTGGCTTTCTTTTTGCTTATTTTGCTTAATCCTTATTCGTTATATAATTTGGGTTTTCAATTATCTTTTTTGGCGATTGCGGTTTTAGTTTTTTATTATAGCGATTTAAAGCCAAAAATCTTTCGACAAAATAATATAAAAATCAAAACCACTAAAACTAATTTTTGGCAAAATTTTTATCGTTTTTGGCAGGTTTTTTGGCAATATTTTGTGGATATTGTGGTTATTTCTTTGTTAATTACCTTTTTTTCTTTGCCAATCATTATGAACAGTGTGCAAAATTTTTCGGTTTTGAGTTTTTTTGCCAATATTTTTGCTATTCCACTTACCAGTTTTATTATTATGCCTTTGGGAGTGTTGGCTTTAATGATTATGCCGTTTGGTTTAGAAAAAACCATATTGATGGCAATGGCTAAAAGTATTGAGCTTTTTTTATTTATTGCCAATTATGTTGGCAATATCAAAATCAACGACTTTGCCATTGCTTTCATCAAAACTCCATATCTGCCAAGTTTTGCTTTGTTAATTAGCTTGTTTGGCTTTTTGCTGTTTATTATTCATCAACACAAATATCTAAAAATAATGGCGATCTTTATTTTTATTGGCGGTTTATCTGTGGTTTTTTGGCAAAAAATTCCGACTCTTACTTTTTTACATAATCAAAAATTAATATTATTTTATCAACAAAATTCGCAAGAATTGTTCTTTTTTGGCAAATTTAACAATGAAAAACAGCAACAAAATATTTTGTCAAGATTTTATGTAAAACAAGCAATTAGTTTGCCGAAATGTTTAAATAAATCTGCTTCAAATATTTGTTGGCGAGATTGCGACAAAGACAATTGTTTATTGCATTATCAAGATTTTACCATTTTATTATTAAAGAAAAATCGCCATCATTTGCCTAGTTTATGTCAAAAAATACAGCACGAAAAAATAAATTTATTGGTGAATTTTTCAAAAAAATATGCTTTGCCCAGCAAAAATTACTGCCAAACAGCTAAGCAATTCGCCCAAATAGATAACTTAGATTTTTTAACAAAAGGCACTCACACTTTTTTTGTTAAATGATAATACCATTTAAGCACTTGAATTTAAATTATTTTTTGATTATGATTTATAAAATGTTAATCTATCTTTTTTTATATGTCTAAACCTATCGTGGGTATTTTGCCTGATTTTTGCCTTGGGTCAAAAGAAAAAGGCTATTCTGCTTATAATCATTATGCATTAAGGCAAAATTATGTCGATGCCATTAGCAATAACGGTGCCTTAGCGATTATTATTCCCTATAACCATCAGGCAATCGAGCAATATTTAAGCTTAATTGATGGTTTGTTAATTGTGGGTGGTGATATGGATATTCATCCTAATCGTTATCAAGAAACCGAAATTCATCCCAAAACTAAACTAAATTTAACCAGAGAAAATTTTGAGTTTCATTTGGTGAGCGAGGCAATAAAAAATGTGCATCTGCCTATTTTTGGCATTTGCAACGGTATGCAATTGTTGAGTGTTTTGCATCAAGGCAAAATTATTCAACACATTCCTGATGACCCAAAATTTATTAATCACTTGCAAAGCAGTTTGCCAGATTTTGCCAATTATCAACCCTATCATCAATTAACTATTAATCCGCAGTCAAAATTGGCAAAAATCGTGCAAGAAACAAGTTTCGCCGTTAATTCTTCGCATCATCAAGCGGTGCAAAGCACCAATCTTCAAGTGTCAGCCACCACCGCAGACGGCATTATCGAAGCGGTCGAAGATAGCGAGCGAGATTTTTATTTAGGTGTGCAGTGGCACCCCGAATTTCTTACTGCCAAGCATGACAATAAAATTTTTCAATCTTTCGTTTCTGCTTGTCAGAATTATCAGCAAAAATATCGTTAAAATAAACAATGTTAAAACCAATTAGAATAGCAAAAATCATTGCCCAATCGGGCAAATGCTCAAGAAGAGAGGCAGAAGCCTTAATTTTAGAAGGTCGAGTGCAAGTAAATGGTGTGGTTATTTCAAGCCCCGCCACTTTTATTTCAGACGAATCTATCAAAGTTGATGGCAAGCTAATTAACCAACCGCAACCCACTCGTTTATTTTTGTTTTACAAGCCTGTTGGCTGTATTTGCACCCATCAAGATCCCGAAAATCGCACCACTCTTTTTTCTTTATTACCCAAAAATCTACCGCGGTTGATGAGTGTTGGTAGGCTCGATTTTAATACCGAAGGGTTGATTTTGTTAACCACAAATGGCGGTGTAGCAAGATTTTTCGAATTACCCAAAAACAAATTAATAAGAACCTATAAAGTAAGGGTTTTTGGCACTGTCGATGAAAAGAAAATAAAAAGACTAGAAAAAGGCATCACCATCGAAAATGTTCGATACAGACCAATCACTGTAAGCATCGACAACCAAAGCACTTCTAATTCTTGGCTTACCATCAATTTATCCGAAGGCAAAAACCGCGAAATTCGCAAAATTATGCTCCACATTGGCTTGCAAGTAAGTAGGCTTATCAGAATCAGCTATGGTGATTTTAATTTGGGCTCAATGAAACCGCTCGATATTATTGAAGTGGCAAAAAAGAATATACCAAAAATTACCGATGCTATTTGATAGAAAATTGCTATTTCGCAACCATTTTCGGCATTTATCTTTATTGAAAGAAAATGGTTTTTTATATCAAGAAGTTGCAGGTCAAATGTTGGCAAATTTGCAAATTTATCAACAAAAATTTGACAAAGTCTTAATTATTGGCGATAAACTTGGCGATATAAAGTGCGGTTTGCTTTCTTTGGGTTATGAAAAACACAATATTTGCAGTCAATTTGCCGATTTATTGTTTGATGAAGAAAGTTTAGCAGAAGTGAATTTTGCAGAGCATTTTGCCGAAAAAAATTTTGCTGGTTTTAATTTAATTATTAGTTTGTTAAGTTTGCAGTTTATTAATAATCCGCCTAATTTTTTGCAACAAGTGAAGAGCTTGTTAAAAAAAGATGGCTTGTTTTTGGCGAGTTTTTTTGGCGAAGAACACCTGCCAGAATTATTTTTGGCAACACAAAAAGCTGAAAACGAAATTTACCAACGAATTTCTGCCCGAATGCCCCCGCTTATCAACTTAACAACCGCCACTAATTTGTTGGCAAAAGTAGGTTTTCAATCGCCAATCGCCGATCTTGATGTTATGTGTGTTGAATATCAACAGATCTACAAATTATTGCAAGATTTAAAAATTATGGGTTGTAGCAATGTTTTGTATGCTCGACCAAAAAATTTTATTACCAAAAAATTTTTACAAACCATAGAAAAATTTTATCCAAAACAAGCAGAAAATTGCTATATTGCTAACTTTTCTGTTATTCATTTAACTGGCAGAAAAAATTAGGTTCGGGTTGGCAAGTAGAACTCGATCTGAATTCCCCTTCTTGTAGAAGTGGTGGCACGAAGTGGTGCAGGGTAGTGTTGGTAGCAGAACTGGGGCAGAATTCCCCTTTTGTAGAAGGGGTGGCGACCGAAGGTCGACGGGGTAGTGTTGGGAGACGATCGCCGATTGTTTTTTCGAAAAGATCTTACCGTGTGTTGCCGACACTACCCCGTCTTTTTCCATAAGCTACTGCTTATGGAAAAATCCACCCCTTCTACAAAAGGGGAATTCAGATCGAGTTCTGCTACCAACACTACCCTGCACCACTTCGTGCCACCTTTTCGTTAGTGGGGAATTTGCCCCCAATTCTACTTGCAAACACTAGGTGGAAATAGCATTATAAATTATCGGATAAAAAATAATGCCCAGCACCGAAAGAATGGCAACAGCAAGCGGAATCAACACTAAGTGCAAATCAAAATCTAGAGTTTCTTTGTTGGCGGTGAAATTTTTAAATTCGTGTAGGTTGATAAAAAATATCTTACCAAATTTATAAAAAGAATAGCCAAGACTGCATGTATTAATCAAAATAATCACAAAAGCAAAGAAAATTTTTTCTTTAATCAAAGTTTTGATGAGAAATATTTTGTCAACCATCATAATGCTGGGAGCGATGCCGGTTGCCATGGCGATGCCAAACAAAAACAGCGAAGAAGTGATGGGCATTTTATAAAATAATCCTTGGTAGTTGGCGAGATTATGATATTGATGATATAATTTAATGTTGTTGATGGTAAAAAATAACAATAAAAATAGCAAAACAAAGCCAGCAATGCTTAAATAAATATGGTCAAGGCTTGTGAGATTGTGCAATAAAATGGTAAATATTAAAAAATTGAGCTGTTGCCAAAATAACAATAAAAACCAACTTTGTAGATTTTTTACTGTATTTAACAACACATTGAGAGCAACAAAATAGAGGGCAAAAACCGCTATAAACCAATTTAATTGCAGGTTTTTTAATAAAAATAACAGTCCTTGCCAACCAAAAAAATAATTTAACACTTTGCTAAAAATAAATAAACTCGGCAAACTGTAACCAAAAAATAGCCATAAAAATAACCAAAAAATATCAAGATTTAGCTTTTGCAATAATAAAAAAGCAGGAACAAGAGCCACCAAAAAAAGCCCCAACAACAACAAAAGCAAAATTAACAAATAATTGTCGTTCAAATTGCTAGCAACCGCTTCGCTGGTTAAAAACAGCAAATTATCATTTTGTTGATAAATTAAAATGATGACTAAAAAAAATAAAAATATTTGAAAATAAAGCAACAAATCAAAAGAGCCGATGCTTTTTTCTTGATAAGAAGGGCAGTGTTTTTTTAGCATATAATGGCTTAAAAACAGCAAAAGTTGATAAAAAAATAATGCAGTAATCAGGCTTTGGCTACAAAATAATAAACACAACAAGCTAATTAAAAACAAAAAAAATTTTTGCCAAGTGTGGCTTAAATATTGTTTGTGTAGTTTAAATAATTGAGCAGAATAAAAGGCAAACAACAGCCAAATAAAATTTATCGCCAATAAAAAACCAATGGCAATGTAGTCAAGGCCAAAAACCAAGCCCAAGCCAATAGGCAAGTTGATGATATTTGGCGATAATTGCGGATAGATGATGATAAGCAAATTTGTTAAAACTATCAAAAACAACCAAGGGGCAAGTTTGTAGCAAAAATTATTAAACCAAATTGCCAAGCCATTTTGATGCTTGCCAAAATGGCTAAAAACTACCGAAATTAGCAATGGCAACAACAATAGCAAAGTCAATAAAAACTGCTCTGCATTAAACCAAGTGGCGATCATGAGTTAAAAATATGGTTAAAAGCTAAATCGAGATTGTGGTGTTGAAAATTAAAACCGCATTCGTTTAGCTTAAAAGCAGAAACTCGTTGCCCTGCCAAAATCAATTCGCAACCCATTTGCCCAAACAATATTTTTGCGACCAAAGCAGGAGTTTTAAAAAAACAAGGTCGATGCAAAGCTTTAGCCAAAGAAGTGGCGAATTCGCTGAAAGTGTTATGGTCGGCGACCGCATTTATTGGGCCAGACAAATATGGATTGTTAATAATAAAATTAATAACCGAGATTAAATCTTGCCAATGGATCCAGCTAATTGGCTGTTTGCCGTTGCCGATGGTTCCGCCCAAGCCAAAATAAAAGCTGGGCATTAGTTTTTTTAGCATACCAGCATTTTTTGCCAAAACCACCCCGGTGCGAAGCAAAGCAACTCTGGTGTGAGGCATAGCAAGTTTTGCCTCTTCTTCCCAAGTGTTGCACAGTTGCTGTGAAAACAAATTTTGATTTGTTGCTTGTGAGTTTTCGCTAAAAATTGTGTGATTGTTGGTGCCGTAAAAACCAATTGCCGAAGCAGAAATAAATAGTTGTGGCGGGTTTTTTTGAGTGGCAATAAACTGCACTAATTGCTTGGTGATGTCGATACGGCTTTGCCAAATTTGTTGCTTGCTAGATTTGGTCCAGTAAGTAGAAATTGGGCTACCAGCTAGGTTAACAACCACATCTGTGTTGGTTATTGTGTGTAGATCGTTGATGAATTGCAGGTTTTTATTGGCTGAGTTGAGGTTTTGCAGATTTTTTTGCCTAGTAAGCACCACAACTTGATGATTTTGTTGCAATAAATTTTGAGTAAGTAAAGAACCAATAAAGCCAGTGCCCCCGGCAATTAAAAAAATCATAAATTAACGGTGGTTTTTTGATAGGTTTCTTTATCCATTTCAACCAAATCAACCGAAAAATCAACCCTGTTTTTTTGACATTGAGTTTGATAAATTTCTTGCATCGATTGCAAGCACAAGGCGGTGAGTTTTTTTCTGACCTCAACTGTTCTGCCTGCAAGAATTTTAATGGTAAGATGCACAAAGCTAGCACTTGATTCGTTGCTTAAACCAACAAAATAATCAGAAAAACTCAAAAAACGAATTTTGCATTGAGTAACATCAAAATTGCCCTCGCTGGCAAGGCTTATAAAATGTTGTTGCACTTGTGTTGCTAAATTTTTAGCTAAATCTGCCGAAAAATCAGCAGAGAATTCGGTAATAATATGAGGCATAAATTTATAGTATTTTTCGTAAATGGTTAGCATAAATGGTGGCACCAACCGCCATTTCTAAAGAATTTTGCACTTGATAGCAACCGCCCTTAGCAATGGCATAATTAAAGTTAGGGCAGAAAATATCAAAAGCAATGTTTTTGTGATAATCAAAATGATTGTCACCAAAAATATCGTAGGTTTTTAGGAGAGAGCTGAAATTTTGTTGTAAAAATAAATCTATTTCTTGCAACAAATGCAGTTGCCAATTGAGAGCTGGGCAATGAAAATTGTTTAATATTTCGCTAATTTTATGAAGATCTTGATGTTCTAAAATTAAAATAGTGAGAGAATCAATAAAATCGTGGTTGATGTTGTTTTGTTTGGCAATTTCTTTGATGCCAGAAATATTTTTTTGATAAATAGCTTGTTTTAAAGCTTGTTGTTGCTGGCTAGAAATACTGGTTTTATTGATGATTTCGGCAAAAAATACCGACATAAAATCGGGCAAAGCGATGCTGATAAGCAGATTGTGTAGTTTGAGACCGTGCAGAGCGGTAAGCAAAGTATTTAGCACATTTAATTGAGTGGCAACCTCGCTTGAGCCAATAATTTCTATGCCGAGCTGGGTTTGTTGCCTATCAGGATAAAGCTCGTTATTTTTGGTATAAAAAACATCGCCAACATAACAAATTTTCAGAGGCAGGTTAGCGGTTTGCAATCGACCGCTAAGTAGGCGAGATATTTGTAAAGTGATGTCGTTTCTGATGATGAGATTTTTGCCAGAAATACTATCGACAGTGTAAAAATTATTTGCTAAATTTTCGGCAGAAAAATTTTCGGCAAATTCTAGCAAGGGAGTTTTGATTAGCTGGTAACCTTCTTGAAAAAAAACCTCCAATATTTGATTGGTGTTGCGATGATTGGCAATTGCCTGCTCGCCTAATAAATCGTAAAAACCTATTGGTAAGAGTGGTTTAGTCATAAGCTTTGTAAATGCTGTTTAATGTGAAACAAATCTTGCCAAACTAGCTTTTTTTTGCTGGGCTGTCTCATTAAAAAAGAAGGATGAAACAAGCTCACCGCTTTGATGGCAGATGATAGATAATTGGGGTGAAAATCTTGAATTTTACCATGAACTTTACCAATAGGCAAAGAAGATTGCAAAACATTATTGGTGGCCGTGGCTCCAATTAAAATAATGATTTTTGGCTGAACTAACTGAATTATTTTGTGTAAAAAAGGCCTACAAATAGCGATTTCTTCGGGTGTTGGTTGCCTGTTGCCAGGTGGTCGCCAAAAAATGGTGTTGGTGATGTAAAAATGCTGTTCTTTTTGCAAATTAATGGCAAAAAACATATCTTTTAGCATTTGCCCAGAGTCGCCACAAAACGGAATGCCTTGCAAATCTTCTTCGTTACCTGGGGCTTCGCCAATCACTAAAATTTTGCTGTCGGGGTTGCCGTCGCCAAAAACGGTGTTGGTTGCCATTTTTTTGAGATTACAACCTTCGAATGTTGAAATTACTTGTTTTAATTCGGCTAAATTGTGGCAAGAATTGGCTAAATCTTGGGCGGTTTGCACAATGTTTTCAAGCGAAAGCTGATTAGTTGCAATGCTAAATGAATTTTTTTTGGCTAAATTTGCCAAAGCAACATCAATGTTAGTGGGTGGGCGGTTAATGAGTTTGTTGCTTAATTTATTTTCTTGCTTTTGGTTTTCTTGATTGTTGTAAGCCAAATGATTTTGTGGTTCTTCCAAAAAAACTTCGTTGAGTTCGTTGTCGCAATAAAAAGCCAGAGCATCAAATATTTGTTTGTTTTTCATACAATTTTTTTGATAAATTGTTGAAAATCTTGCGGTGTTTTAAAGTTTTTATACACCGAAGCAAATCGCACAAAAGCGACTTGATCGAGCTTTTCGAGGGCCTCTAAAACCATTTCGCCAATTTTTGCCGAAGCAATTTCAAGTTCGTTATTAATGGCAATTTGATGGGCGATTTGATAAACAATTTGCTCAACTTGTGAGTTTTCGACCGGTCTTTTTCGCACCGCCATATTGATAGATTTTTTTAGTTTTTGAGCATCAAAAGTTCGTTTATCGCCATTTTTTTTTAGCACAACAATTTCGGGCAAATGTGCCTTTTCGTAGGTGGTAAATCGCAAACCGCAGGCAATGCAATATCGCCTTCTTTTAATGTTTTCGCCATCATCAGAAGTGCGACTATCTTTTACTTGTGTTTCGCTGTGTCGACAAAATGGGCAATGCATAGTTTATGAAAAATGAGAATCGATGAAAATATTATATTTTTCTTGTAATAATTTAGCAACACTAAAATTTTTATTTTGATTAAATATTGTGCTGTCGATTTGATAAACTGGGCGAATAAGCGAGCTCGAACTGGTTAAAAACACTTCTTTTGCCGATAAAAGTTGTTGATAATCAAAAGCCTGTTCCGCCACCACAAAACCTTGCTCTTTGGCAAGTTTGATGATGCGGTTTCGAGTGATGCCACATAAAATATGGTTGTTGGCAGGGTGAGTGATGAGTTGATTTTGTTGATTAACCATAAAAACATTGGCAAAAGTTGCCTCGGTGATGGTGTTGTCTCGCACAAAAATGGCATCGTCAAAACCTAAATCTTTGGCTTTTTGGTTTACAAGAGTTGAAGCCAAAAGATTGACTGTTTTAATATCACAACGAAGCCAGCGAATATCTGGGTTGGTTAGCACTTTAAAGCCGTGGCTAAACTGGCTTGCTGGCGGAGTTGCTATTTCGCTTACCGTGGCAACAATTGTCGGAGCCAAGTTTTTAGGGCAACCAGCAACCCGAGCAGGTGCAGAACCGCGAGTGATTTGCAAATAACAAATGCCGCGGGTTAAATTATTTTTGGCAAACAATTGCTGTTGCATTAAAGCTAGCTTTTCAGTGGTAAAACTATGATGAATATTGAGTTCTTGCAAACTTTGCATCAGGCGAAGCAGGTGATTTTCGCCATCGATGAGTTTTTTATTTTGATATAAAGTAACTTCATAAGCACCGTCGGCAAACTGAAAACCCCTGTCTTCAATATGCACCAAGCAGTTTTGATGCTCTAAAAACTGCCCATTAAGATAACTAATTTTTGTCATAATTCTACCAAATTGTTATTAAAATCGTTGTTTTGCAATTTTAGCAACAAAATTAATGTTGTATAGTGTTTTTATTTTTAAGTATTTCTTGCACTAATTTATAAACATGGCTTTTTCCTCTGTGTTTTGGCTCTATCAAAAAAGTTTTTACATCATCGTTTTTTGTTAGCTCTTGTGCTTTTTTAATAGCTATTTGGGGATTGTTGTTATGATTTACTTTGCTTTTCTTATAAATTTCTTTCATTTTTTGCGAATCTAATTCGCCTTGATTTATTATTTGAGTAGCATCGAAATGCACTTTATCGCCAATTATTTTTAAATCACCGCAATAAAGATAAAGCCAAACCTCAAAACAAGGATTGCTGATTATCGGCCGAATTTTTTCTTTTTTCGCTTGCTTGATAACTGCTGGCAAATCATGATGCCTATCAACATCGCAAACCAACCAAAAAGAATCTTCTTTAGAGTAGTCCTTTAATTTTGAAAGCAAATCTGTCAGTCTATTTTTTGGATGAGAAGCATTTTCAATGGGTGACAAGATTTCTAATTTAATGTTTTGGTTTTGTAGGTCGTTTCTTATTTTTTCAAAATATTTTTCTTCGGTTTTTCCCTCAACGGCAATTATTATAAATTTTTCTTGTTGTTTAGTGTTAACCTTTCTTTGATAATTGCTTGCCATTTGCTACTCAAAAAAAGATGAAGAGATAAAAGGCACAACCCCAAATCTGCCTTGTAAATATTGTTTTTCTATGTCTAAGGCTTGTTTAGTGTTGGTAGTTTGGTATTCTGCCAAAGATTTGATGATGCTATTCATATTTTTATCTTTTTCAACAAACCAAATTTCATCTTTTCGAAGCAAATCTAGGTTTAGTAAATACGAAAGGTGAGTGGTAAAAATTAGTTGACTTTCGTTGTTTTGTGAAAAGTGAAAAAATCCCTTCACCAACTGATATGCAAGATATGGATGCAAGCTGTTTTCTAGTTCATCAATTAGCCAAATTTTGTTTTTATAATTAAATAATATTGGCAATAAATCTACTAGCCTATTAATGCCTAGCGATTCTTCTTTTAAAGAAAATTTTTTGTTATTTCTAATGATAAATAACTGTTTTTGTTTAATTTTTTCTCCTTCTTTTGTAAAAAAATAACCATCATAGGGCAGACAAAAATCATCATAATTATCACCAAATTTTTTGAGTAAATCATATAGTTTTTCAACCAAATATGGCTCAACATATTTAATATCTGTTGATTTGTTAATTTCAGTTATTTCCTCAAGAACAACGTCGCTGATGTTGCTATCAAATAAGCATAATGCTGACTTGAAAAAATTAATAAATTTTTCTTCTTTTTTTATAAGCTCATTAGGTAGAATCTTACTAAACTCGGTATCTTTGTCAACAAACACAATAGAATCAAACCAATCTAAAATTTTATTAACAAATTCGATTTTATTTTCTTTTAATTTATGCAAAAATAATTGTTCTGAGCGAAGCCCTTTTACACAATAATCAAAAAAATGATCATCTTTTATGATATTTTTAATTTCTCCTTCAGGGTTTATAATGTGATTTTCTCTTTTAAATATAGTTTTTTCGACACTTGTGGCAACGATAGATTTTTGATGGAGCCATTCTGCTTTTACTTGTGTTTGATTAATAATAAAACCATACCTAAACACCTCATGTGCAATTTTAAATTCGTATTCAAATTTACTATCAGCAGTTTGGCTAAATTTGCTTTGATGGCTAGAAATATAATGCTCATGGATATCTTTTTTACAATTTGCCACAATATTTTTTGAAAAAATAATGGCTTTTAAAAAATTGCTTTTGCCTGAGGCATTTGCCCCGTAAATTGCAGTGCCTTTTAAAATAGGAATGTGGCTAGGTTTGCTTCTTATGATATGATCTTTTAGCTTGTTAGATCTAGTATTGGCGGTGTTTAAAAATTCTGTTTCTTCTGTAAAAGATAAAAAATTTTCACAAGTAAAGCGAATAAGCATAGCGAAAAATTATTTTTTTATTAAACCTTATAATTTTAGATGATTTTTATTTTATTATGCAACATTTAACTGATGCTTTGTCGGACAAAAATAAGTTATTTTATAAAAAATTTTTACAGCCAATGTTGTAAAACCAAGCTACCTTTGCCGACATTTAAAAAGTTATCCACCGCTTCATAAACATAGTTGTTGGCTTTTTTGACAGCCCAAAGCTCTTTTTCGGGCTTTTTGGCTAAATAACAAGCGATGGCGGTTGCCAAAGTGCAACCAGTGCCGTGAAGTTTTTTGGCATTGATTTTTTTGTTAGAAATGATATGAAATTTATGATCGTTATCTAAAAAAACATTGTGAATTTTGCCGTCGGTAAAATTTAAGTGCCCGCCCTTGACAAGAACAGTTTTGCAACCCAAATTGGTTTTGATTTCAGAGGCCGCTTCTCGCATATCGCTGATGTTTTTGATGTTTATGCCACTTAATACTTTCGCCTCATCAATATTGGGAGTCACCATAAAACACTTGCTGATTAGTTTTAGTTTTAAGTCGTTGATGGCTGATTTATCGAACAAAAGATCGCCAGAAGTGGCGACCATTACAGGGTCGAGTATAATGGGAATTTTTTTAAATTTTTTTAGCAGGGCTTTATGAACACAATCAATAATTTCTTGGTTGCCAAGCATACCAATTTTAATGACATCAAAATTTATATCATCAAGTAAAACTTTGATTTGTTCTGATAAAAAATCAACTGGTGTATAGTGAATGTTATAAACTTTTTGGGTGTTTTGGTTGGTAAGGCAAGTGATGGCAGTTGAGCAGTAGGTTTGTAGAGCGGTGGCGGTTTTGATATCGGCCTGAATGCCTGCCCCGCCACAAGAATCAGAGCCTGCGATAATTAAAATTTTTTTTTCGCTAGACATAGGTTATTTGCTAAAATTTAAAACATCTCTCATCGAAAAAAAACCAGATTTTTTATTGCTTGCCCAAATTGCCGCTCTAATTGCTCCAGAAGCAAAAATATCTCTTTTAGAGGCTTTGTGAGAAAGCTCTATTCTTTCGCCTTCGCCAGCAAAAATAACGGTGTGATCGCCCACCACATCGCCCCCTCTTAGGGTGGCAAAGCCTATTTCGCCTTTTTGTCTTGGCTTGTTGGTGTCGCAACGAACCATATTGGCAACTTCTTTTAAGGCGATATCTCGACCGCAAGCAATTGCTTTGCCCAAAGCAAGAGCGGTGCCAGAAGGAGAATCGATTTTTTTGTTGTGATGCATTTCTAAAACTTCGGCATCAAAATCTTCTCTTAAAATTTTGGCGGTGAGTTCAACTAAATTAAGCAACAAATTGACTCCTAAAGACATATTTGCCGACCAAATAATTGGAGTAGATTGGGCATAATTGGCTAATTGAGCTTTTTCTTCTTCGTTAAAACCGGTGGTGCCGCAAATGAAGATTTTGTGATGTTGAGAGCATATTTTTGCTAATTGCAAACTAAGTGCCGGGGCAGAAAAGTCGATGATGGCATTGCAAGATTTGGCGAAATCGTGTTGATTGTCGGTGATGGTGTAGCCAGATTTTTCGTAGCCTAAAAACAAACCGAGATCTTGATGACAAAAACTATTGCCTTCTTTCACCAAGCCAGAAGTTAATTCGGCGATATTGTGTTGATGCACCATTTTTGCGATGGTTAAGCCCATTTTGCCAGCGATGGCGGAAACACCTATTTTCATATGAATTTTATATTAAAGAGTGTTGATTTTAGCATTTAAATCGAGTAAAAATTTTTCTATGCCTGTGTTTTTGATGGTAGAATCAAATTCGGATCGTTGAGTTTCAAGCAAACTCACCCCTTCGGCGATAAAATCGACTATCACCAATTTTTTGTTTTGCTCTTTTACTCGAAAATCTAAGTTGATGGGGTTTTGATTGTCTTTGGGATAAAATTGAGCTTTCACCAAGAAAAAACTGCTTTGCTTGCTTACATTGTTGACCGCAAATTTTTTGCCATTATAACCATTAAATTTTGGAGCATAAGTGTTTATCATAAACTGACGATATAAAGAAAAAAACTGCTCTTTTTGGTTGTCGGTAGTGCTTTTATAGTGAGATCCTAAAACAAATTTAGCGATCCATTTAGCATCGATGTTTTGATCTATCAAATCGATAATTTGTTGTTTTTTTTGATTATCTTTGCTTTTTTTGTCGCTAGCAATGGAAATAATTTTATTGCCAAAATCTTGAATAAAGTTTTGCACTTCAATATTTTGAGCGAGTGCTTTGTGGCTAAAAAATAAGATGATAATAAATGATATTTTAAGAAATAATACCATTTTAACTTTAAAATTAATAAATCTAACAAAATATTTTTGAGATAAAAACTTTAAAAAACGAAAGCTGTATATCCATACAGCTTGAGGCTTTTTGAAGCTTTTTAGCCAAAAAGATGAAGTTAGATTGATTAAATATCTAACGATGTATTTTAAGTTGAAATGGTATAATTGCATATTTTAGTTATTGATTTGGTTTTTTCTTCTTTGTAAATAAGCCGTTCTTACCAAGGCATAAGAATCAAAAGAATTTTTTCTAATTTCTTTAATAGTGTCAAGTAATTCTTCGCGATTGCTGATTAAATTTAGTGAATTTATGGTAATTCGAGGAGAACTTGCAAGAGAATTGGTATTAAAAATATCATAACCCAAAGGGTTTGCCAATTTTTCTGTGGTTAATCCAACAAAATCAACACCTGTGCTTGGCCCTAACAAAGGCAAAACTAAGTAAGGAGAAGATTTTAAGCCATGATAGGCAAGAGTTTGTCCTAGATCTTCGAATTGATAACTGATGTTTTTTTTCTTGGCAACATCAAATAAACCAAGGCAACCAAAAGTTGAATTGATAAAAAAACTTGAAAAAGTCGCTAAAGCATTTTCTGTTTTGCCTTGTGCCAAAGAGTTAAAACCAGAAATTGGTGAATATAAGTTGGTAAAAAAATTATTTACCGAGTTTCGGGCGGGCTTTGGCACAGAAAAACGATAGGCTTGAGCTATCTTTTCGAAAAAATATATGTCGATTTTTTCATTAAAATTATAGATTTGGCGATTATATTTTTCGTAAGGATCGTAAATGTTTGGCTTGTTAGATTCAAAAGATAACTCTGATAAATCTTCTTCTTTGTCAATGTCGGTGGCAAAAGAAAGTTGGGTTAAGCCAAAAAAAGCTAAAAAAAAGATGAAAATTTTTTTTTGTAGATTATGACAATTTTTAGAGAATATTTTTTTTGCCATTTTATTATTTTGAAATAAAATCAAGAAGTTTGATAAAATAGAAGCAAATTGTTGAAATATCTTTTGAAAAAGAGTTGAAAAATGACAAAAAATTTTCGTTCGAAGGTAAAGAAAAATCTGATAAAAAACCTCAAACATTCTTTAAATTTTTGATTGATTACTATTTTTAAGATATTGCTCTATATTGTTTTTCAGTTCAAAAACTTCTTGGTTTGGATTATTATTTAACAGAAAAATTTTTTCAATAATGCTTTGAGCTTTTTGATATTTTTGTTGTATAGTTAAAATATAGGCATAATAATATAAACCGCTTTCAAACTTTGGCCAAAATTTGGAGATAAGAAAAAATCTAAAGTGAGCCTCTTTGATGTTGCCGTTGTTTAAATGATGCAAACCTAACTCAAAATTTGTTTGGAGCAGGTTTTTTGATTTTTGATGCATTAAAGATAAATCGCTAATTGTGGTTTTAACCGATGCAGAAACTTCTTGAGAAATTTTTTGCATAGAATTAGATATTTTATCTTTAATACCAATGTTTTCTTGATTATATTCGTTAATAGTTTTTTCTGTTTTTTTATTAAAGAAAAACATATTATTTTTGCTGTAAATAAAGATTATATTGCGATTCGTCGAGAGTGTTAGCTAAATCATTGATATCGGCAATTTCAACTTTTGCAATCCAACCATCTGAATAAGGAGAATTGTTGATTAATTCTGGGTTGGTGATTAGATTGTTGTTAATTTCAACAATTTTACCTTGCATTGGCAAATATACATCGCTTGCTGATTTAGATGATTCTACAACCGCAAAAGCAGAGCCTTTTTTATAAGAATTGTCAATTTGTGGCAATTCAACATAAACTAATTCACCCAAAGCATCTGCGGCATATTGAGTGATGCCAACAGTGGCGATATTACCTTCTAGTTTGATCCATTCGTGATCTTTAGTGAATTTCATATGTAAATTTATTATTGTTTTTTAATAGCTTTAGTTTTTGCCTCAACAAAAGTTGGGGTAGTAATTAAAGCTGGTATTTCTTTTTCGCGCACAATTGCCACAACATTGTCGCCAATATTGCAGGTTGCAGAAAAATAGCCTTGACCTATTGAAGTTTTTATGGTAGGAGAAAAGCCACCGCTAGTTAAAGTGCCAATGATTAAGCCATCTTTTTTAATGACGGTTCCTTCTCTGGCAATTCCTCGATCTAAAAGCTTAACACCCATTCTTTTTTTTGAAACACCTTGAGTTTTTTGTGGCAAAATTATTTCGGAGCCAAAAAAAGAATTGTTAGTTTTGCTTATTACCCAAGATAGCCCAGCTTCTATTGGAGATGTTTCTTCGTTAAGATCGTGACCATAAAGAGGATAGCCCATTTCTAGTCGAAGAGAATCTCTAGCTCCTAAACCTATCGGCATTACCAATTGATTGTTCGATAATTGTTGCCAAAAATCGATAACATCATTATTGCTAATGCTAATCTCAAAACCATCTTCTCCTGTATAGCCAGTGCGACTAATAATAATTTGGTTGCCGTTTTTAAGAGTGGCAAAAGACATATGCATATAAGGCAAAGTCTGTAAATTAGTGCCAACAACCAAATCAGACAAAACTTCAACCGCTTTTTCGCCTTGCACTGCAATTAAAGATTGCTCATTAAGCTCAGAAAAGCTTAAACCACAAGGTAAATTGTTGCGAATCCAGCTGTGATCTTTTTCTTTGCAACCAGCATTTAAAACCACAAAAAACTCGTTGTTGTTGATTTTGGTGATAATTAAATCGTCGATAATGCCACCTTTTTTGTTGGTGAGAACAGTATATTTTGCTTGCATTGGCTTGCTTAAGCTAAAATCGGTAGGAGTTATGGAGTTTAGAAATTCTTGGGCCAAGTTGCCTTTTAGCATAAATTGCCCCATATGAGAAACATCAAAAATGCCGACATTGCCAGAGCGAACCCACTCGTGCTCTTTTAGCATACCAGAAGAATATTGTATAGGCATTTCGTAGCCAGCAAAAGGAACTATTTTTGCTGATTGATGAAGATGGGTTTGATATAATGCTGTTTTCATAAATTATTCGACTGTAGGAATTTGATTGGTATTGGCAGGGCTGTTTTGTTGTTGCTCTATTGCTTTTTCTAGATCTTGAGAAATTTTGTTATGTTGCGATTTGCTCATTTTAGCCAGTATCAAGCAGTTGATTAAAAAAACTCCTACTAAAAAAAAAGTTACTTTATTTAAAAAAGAAATGCCAGACTTTCTAGAAATGGCCGAATTTAAACCGCCAGAACCACCGCCAATGCCACTTAATGAATCGCCATCAGATTTTTGTAGCAAAACCAAAACGATTAATAAAATAGCAATTATTATTTGAATAAAAAGTAAAATATGCATAAAGATTTTTTTAAATAAATTAGAACAAGATTTTATTTTGATTTATTTTATTGACAAGTGTTTTTTTTGTAAAAAAAAGCAGAACTTGATTTTTTTTGCTTTTATTTACAACATTTCGCCAATTTTTTTGTTTTTTAAAATTTCTCTGGCCTTTTCGTATTTGTTATCGTGCCAAAAAATTAAACAACCGTTGCAACCCTTGCCACAACATCCTTCGGTGCCAATTCTGGGAGTTTTGGTGGCGAGATTGCTATCGAGTTCTTTTGCTTGAAAATATTGCTTTCTTTTGTTTTGATATTTCTGTTCACTGATATTTTCTGCTTCGAGCTGGTGCGATAATTGACGAGAATCGATTTTTAGTTTTTCTTCTTGATTGTTGAGTTTTTCTTTACGCACCAAAGTGCCAGCAGGTAAAATTTTTGGCAAATCTTGCTGATTATGCAGATGAAAATCGCTAGCTAAAATGGCGAATTTTGGTTTTTGCCCGCCGTGCAGAGTGGTGCTAATTTTGTTGTTTGGATATTCTAAAAATTGATAAACTCTCAGCAAAATCGGCTCACGAAGGCTTGGTGATAAAAATTCTAAAACATCTCCTGCATCTAGTTTGTTTTTGCCTTCTAGCACAATAATATCTTGGTTCTGTGAGTTTTTTTTCCACTCAATAATTTTTGCACAATATTCGAAATGGCTGGTAGAGCCAGTACTTTCGTAGTCGTGAGCCAATTCGGTGAGTCTGCCATCGTGAAAAGCCATAGTATAGCCCCGATTGGCGATAGAATTGATTTCGTCGATATAATCGTCGGCATTCCAGTTGTTTGGGTTGGTAAAATAATCATCGATGGCGGCCCGATAAACCCGAGCAACCGAGCCAACATAAAATTCGGTTTTGTTTCGCCCTTCGACTTTAAAAGAATCAAGCCCAAGCTTGATGTATTCGTCGAGTTTTGGCAATAAACATAAATCTTTAGAGTTTAAAATATACGAACCCGCCACATCTTCTTCAAAAGGCATTAGGGCACCGGGACGAATTTCTTCTTCTAAGAAAAAATCAAATAAATCTTTGTTGTGTTCGTTGATTTCGATTTCGTGTTCGGTGTTGTCTTTGAGTTTGATTTTTAGTTTATAGCCCCACCGACAAGAATGGGCACAGCTACCCTGATTTGCTCCTCTTTCTGCCATAAAGTTAGAAAGCAAACATCTGCCAGAATAAGTCATACACATTGAGCCATGAATGAAGGTTTCAAGCTTAATATTGGGGCATTTTTGCCTGATTTCGGCCATTTCGGCAAAGCTCACTTCTCGAGCCAGAACCACTAATTTTGCCCCTTGTTGTTGCCAAAAATCAACGGTAAGCCACGAGCAAACATTGGCTTGTGTAGAAATATGCAGTTCAAGCTCTGGGGCATTTTGCTTGACAAAAGAAAAAACCCCAGGATCGGAAATAATTAAACCGTCGGGCTTTACTTGCTTGACGGTGTTAATAAATTCGGGCAATTTTTCGATATCTTTGTTGTGCGAAAACAAATTTAAAGTGAGATAAACTTTTTTATTGTGTTGATGAGCGAAATTAATGCCTTCTAACAAATCTTCTAAACTAAATGCCGATTTTACTCTTAACGACATATCGGGAGTGCCACAATAAACGGCATCTGCCCCATATAACACAGCGGTTTTTAATCTTTCAAGATTGCCTGCGGGCATTAATAGCTCTGGTTTTTTCATATTTTGTGTAGTTTATTAAAAATAGAAATGATTTTATTTTTTTGATTTAAAAATAAAAGAAAAATGTTTGTCAAATTCTGTTTGCATATCTTGCAAAGTTTCTATCTTTACCATATCTTTTTCTTTAAAATCCCATTTATATCCCGAGCCGGTGCCATTTTTTCGCCTGTTGTGTAAAGTATTAAAAGGAATATTTTGTTTTAATACAAATTTTACATAAAGCTCGTTTGGCTTAATGCCCAAAAACAAAATAGCATCATAATCGCCATCTTGCTTGATGCCCTCGTTTTGAAATTTATTATTTACATCGATAGAAGCTGTTTTTATTTCAAATTTTATGCCGTTAAACATTAAATCCCAATCGCCTTGATCGCCATCATTATATTCAATTTTTAATCTTCTATAATAAATTTTTGATAATGTTTGTGAAAAAAATCTTTCGCCAAAACTGCCTCTTTTATCTATTTGCAAAGATCTAATATCTTTATATTTGCTATCGGGATCTAGCCATTGATTTTGAGCTTCTTTTAAAACCTGCTGTAGCAATGGCATGGCTATTTCGTCAATTTCATTCTTTATCATAAAAATCGTGTTGTATAAGTTGTTGTAAAATCAAATCGGTTCGTAAATTTAAAGCACTATTGGTTGATAAAAAAGCCACTTCTTGCCAATTGATTTGTTGAAACAAAGAAACTAATTTTTCTTGATGTTGCAAAAAAATCAAGCCGTAGCCTCTTTTATTTGGCAGATCGTGAAAATTTTTATAGGCTTTCATGCCCGAAAAACAAGTGGAAGGTAAATAAATATGGCAGTGATTTATCATTTTTTTGTTTCTGGTGCTACCAGGAGTTCCACCATCGGATAGCGAATAAATATTAGCAATAGTTTTGCAGGTTTTATGCTTAACAAGAGGCAAAGAAATTAATTTTGGCTTTACCCACACCTGAAAAATAGTGGCAATATCAACATTTGTGCCATTTGGATATTGAAAAGAATTAAGTGGCAACTTTTCGCTATGCAACAATTGATAACCATCTATTCTTTTCATAGGGGACCCTTTGCCGGTGCTGTGAAATAGCGGTGGCAAAATAAAAGCCACCACATCGGCAAACTGTTGAGAGTGCAAAATAAAGCGTAAAGCCAAATTTCCTCTTAAACCAAAAGGCGGGTTGCCAATAACAATATATTTTTTAGACATCGGTGGCAAATAATGTAAATAATTGCTGGCAATTAATTGAGCAGAAAATTCGTAGGCAGGGTGCAGATCGATGCCAATTCTGCTATCGGCAGGCAAAATATTGTAAAAACTGCAACAGCCGGCACTTGGTTCGATAAAAATATAATCAGCAACAGCAATTTTTGCTTCTTCTAAAATTGTTAGAGTCTTTTGGTAGCAATATTTAGCAATGTGCGGTTTGGTATAGAATTGATCTTGCTTACGATAGTTATTTTTGCTTGGATATTTATTTTTTAGCAAATCATTAAGATCGTTAAAATAATTGTCGGGCACTTCTTTGTTGGCAAGCCATCTTTTGATGGTGCCTTGATGAATATTTAATGCCTGTTTTATTTGCGAAACATCAAAATCGTTGAGCAGTTCACACAATAAATCAAAAGCGGTTTCACTTGCTTTGGCAGGCTGTTTGTTTAATAAATTCAATTGTTTTGTTGGTGTTAAAAACATAAAATTATTTTTTTGCTTTAAAATTTGCTACACTGCAATTAATAGTAGCAAAATTCATCTAAAATGCAATATCTAAAAATCATAATAATATTTTTTAAAAATTTGCAAACACAAATAAAAAAGGGCTAGAAGCTTTTTAGCCTCTAGCCCTTAAAGTTATTATCAAGAAATTATTTTTTAGTTATCTTCTTTTTTGTCTTTAACTTCTTGATATTCGGCATCAACCACTTTGCCATCTTGGTTGTTTGATTGAGTGCTTTCGGCATTATTGCTAGCACCGTCGTTATTGTTTGGTGTTTTATAAATTGCCTCACCTAATTTTGCCGAAGATTGCATTAAATTTTCAATGCCTTTTTTGATATTTTCGGCGGTTTCTTGTTGATTTGCCAATAAACTTTTTAGTTTTTGCAATTCTTGCTCTAACTGATTTTTGGTTGCGGAATCAACTTTTTCGCCATGTTCGTTTAGTGATTTTTCGGTTTCATAAATCAAAGAATCGGCTTGATTTCGAGTTTCGATTAGTTCTTTTTTAGCTTTGTCGGCAACTGCATTTTGTTCGGCATCTTGCATCATTTTTTGAATTTCTGCTTCAGATAAACCGCTAGAAGATTTGATGCTAATTTGCTGTTCTTTGTTGGTTGCTTTATCTTTTGCCGAAACTTTTACCACACCGTTGGCATCGATATCAAAAGAAACCTCGATTTGTGGCAAACCTCTCGAAGCAGGAGCGATGCCTTCTAGGTTGAATTCGCCTAACAATTTGTTGTGCATGGCGATTTCTCTTTCGCCTTGGAAAACTTTAATAGTAACCGCGGTTTGATTGTCGGCCGCCGTTGAAAATACCTGACTTTTATTGGTTGGAATTGTAGTATTTCGCTCAATAAGTTTGGTAAAAACACCTCCAGCAGTTTCAATGCCAAGAGAAAGTGGAGTTACATCAAGCAACAACACATCTTTCACATCGCCTTGCAAAACCGCGCCCTGAATGGCGGCACCAATTGCCACAACTTCGTCGGGATTGACACTGCGATTGGCTTCTTTGCCGAATAATTTTTTAACAGTTTCGATAACTTTTGGCATTCTGGTCATGCCACCAACTAAAATAACTTCGTCAATTTGTGAAGATTGCAAACCAGCATCTTGTAAAGCATTTTGACAAGGTTTGATGGTTTTTTCAATTAAATCGTCGACTAATTGTTCGAGTTTTGCTCGGGTGAGTTTGATGTTTAAGTGTTTTGGGCCAGAAGCGTCGGCGGTGATGTAAGGAAGGTTTATCTCGGTTTCGGTTGTAGAAGAAAGCTCAATTTTGGCTTTTTCTGCTGATTCTTTTAGTCTTTGTAGTGCTAGAGGATCTTTTCTTAAATCAATGCCATTATCTTTTTTGAATTGCTCAGTAAGATATTCTAAAATTCGCATATCAAAATCTTCGCCACCCAAGAAAGTGTCGCCGTTGGTTGATTTTACTTCAAAAACACCGTCGCCAATTTCAAGAATCGAAACATCAAAAGTGCCACCGCCCAAATCGTAAACGGCAATGGTTTGACCGTTTTTCTTTTCAAAGCCATAGGCAAGTGCTGCCGCGGTTGGCTCGTTAATAATTCTTAACACTTCTAGACCTGCAATTTTGCCAGCATCTTTAGTGGCTTGTCTTTGAGAGTCATTGAAATAAGCTGGCACGGTGATGACGGCTTTTTCTACTTTTTCGCCTAAATATTTTTCGGCGGTTTCTTTCATTTTTACTAAAATATCGGCGGCTATTTGGCTTGGAGAATATTTGGTGCCTTTGATTTCAATCCAAGCATCGCCATTAGAAGAAGGGGCTATTTTGTATGGAACCAGGGCTTGATCTTTGGTGGTTGTAGGATCGTCAAATTTACGTCCGATTAATCTTTTTGAGCCAAAAACAGTGTTTTTTGGATTGGTTACTGCTTGTCTTTTGGCGGGGGCTCCAACAACTCTTTCACCATTTTCTAAAAAACCAACAACAGAAGGAGTTGTTCTGGTGCCTTCTGTGTTTTCAAGAACTTTGGTTGAACCGCCTTCCATAATTGCGACACAAGAATTTGTGGTGCCAAGATCTATACCGATAACTTTTGACATAAGATAAAATTTGAATTGATTTATTTTAAGATTTTTGTTGATACTCAATAACAAAAAAGTAGATTTTGTATTGTGTTTTTTTGCAAAACAAAACAAAATTCTTAACAAGAGGCAAGATAGTTATTGCTTATAAAATTTACAAGTGCAATATTTATGAATATTTGTCTTGTATCAAAAATTAATTTTTTAATCAACATAATAACAATGAAGAAAAAAGCATTCTCTTTAATTGAGCTTTCGGTAGTTGTGGTTATTATTGCCCTTATTATTGCGGCAATTACTCAATCTTCTCGGTTAGTTTCGCAAATGAGACTCACTAATGCCCGAAAATTAACCAACAATTCTGCCATTCCTGCCCTAAATAACATCATCGCTTGGTATGATGCCACCTCAATAGAAGCTTTTGATGTGAGTCAAACTAATCATACCGACAAAATCAACAAATGGGTCGATAGCGAAGTGAGGGTGCATGAAAGAATTGTTTTAGAACAAACAAACACTTCTAATCAACCAATATATCAAACTAATTCTATAAATGGTTTGCCCGCCATATATTTTGATGGCAACGACTACCTAGAAGGTAATGAAAAATTGATAGAAGGCATTTTGTCTTATTATTCTGGTAGTTTTTTTATGGTTTTTGAAGCAGATGACATAACTACAAAACAAACAATTTTCAGCCAAAACAATCAAGCAACCGCAGACGGCATTGATATTGGCATCAATTTTGCCACCAATGGCGATTACGGCATTTGTTCTTCTGAAACAAATTGTGCCAGTGGGGCAAGCACTACACGATCGGCAAATGCTATTGTGCTTCCCAAAAAAAAGAGTGTTTTAGCCATTATTATCAACAACACCAATACTGTTAATATTTATCAAGATTCTAATTTAATTAATGCCAGTAGCGGCTATAATCCAACAGGAAATAATGTTGGATTAAGTAAAGTTATGATGGGAGCAAAAAGAGATGATGGCAACAATTTAAGTTCTTATTTTAAAGGTAAAATTGCCGAAATCCTCATTTTTAATCGCTCTTTACCCGGAGAAGACCGAAGAGAAATCGAGCGATATTTAGGTAAAAAATGGAATATAAAAATCAGCAATATCGATTAAAGCTTATACCATTTCCACAAATAAATACCACATTCTAACTTCATCTTTTTGGTTAAAAAGCTGTCGTTGCGATAGCACGACTATTTTTTATTATAAAAGCCTCTGCCTGTATGAATATACAGGCAATCGTTTTTTAAAGTTTTTATCTCAAAAATCATGTCGTTGCCTCTAGCACGACTAAACATAATATTTCGTTATAATGCGGTATTTATTTGTGTAAATGGTATTATTTTTATTTTGCAAACAACTGCCCAATATCTTGAAAAGCCTTAAACTCTAAAGCATTACCACAATAATCATAAAAAAACATTGTTGCTTGCTCTCCTGCTTGATTTTTAAAGCGAATATAGGGTTCAATCACAAATTGCACCTTTTTTTCTTGTAAATTTTTGGCAAAATTATGCCAATCTTGCCAAGGCAAAACCACTCCAAAATGAGGCACTGGCACTTGATGACCGTCGACCAAATTTGAACTAGTGTTTTTTTGCGAGGTTTGTAAGTGAGTAACTAATTGATGACCAAAAAAATTCCAATCAATCCAATGGCTAGATTCTCTGCCCTTGTTTAAGCCAAGAACATTGCCATAAAAATCGTTGGCTTTAATTAAACAAGTAACTGGTATTGCTAAATGAAAGGGCGACAACATAGTTATTGAAATTAATTTAGAATTGTTGTAAAATTGATTATTCAACATTAAACCTTATTTTTTGTCAAACAAAAATGCCACCTATTTTTATTTTATTGTGTTTATCAATTTTTTTTGTTGGTTGCACTCAAAAAAATGCACCCATCGTTGATCGTAGCAAAATAAAATATACCAAGCAAAATGTTTTAAATAAAAACAAATATAAAAATCTCAAAAATATTGCTATTGCACACAATGAAATCAAAGTTCAGCCCAAAGAAAATCTATATAGTATCGCCAGAAATTATAATATTTCTCCAAAAGAATTAATTGAGCTCAATAAATTACAAGAACCCTATCAATTAAAAGTTGGCGATAAATTAATTATTCCGTCTGCTGTGTTTGAAAATACAAAAAACACTCAAGCAACTGAAAAAAATGCAATAAAATCTTTAAATGAACCACAAAAAAACTCAATTTCTGTGCAAGAAAACATCAATAAAAAAGCCAAGCAAGCAGTCACCGCTCTTACAACCAACAATCAACAAGCAAAATTAAATATTTCTGCTACTGCCAACAATTTTACTTTTCCTAAATTGATTTCTAGCAAAGATTATGGCTTTATTTGGCCTGTGGATAGTGGCATTATTATTTCGCGATTTGGGCCTAAAAATGCCGGTTTTTATAACGATGGCATCAACATTCAAACCGCCGAAGAATCGCCGGTAAAAGCAATAACCAATGGTGTGGTTGCCTATGTTGGCAACGAACTAAAAGGTTATGGAAATTTGGTGATTATCAAACATCAAGAAAATTGGATTAGTGCCTATGCTCATCTAAAAAATTTTAGTGTAAAAAGAGGGCAAAAAATTGCTCAAGGTCAACAAATTGGCAAGGTTGGCAAAGATAACAAAACCAACAAATCACAAATTTATTTTGGCTTAAGAAAAAACAAAACTGCAGTTAATCCCGAAAGCTATTTATGATAAGAAATTTTTTTTACTCAATATTTTTGCATTTGTTGTTGTGTTTGATGGCTTTGTTTTTCTTTTGGCAACATCAAAAAGAGCAAAAAAAAGAGCCAAAAATTAGTGTTACCAGTGTTGTTTTTATGCAAGCAAAAAGCAATAAAAACAATCAGCAAATTATGCCAGCTCAAGAAAAACCACCAGAAAAACCACCAGAAATTCGCCCAGAATCAAAGCCAGAACCAATACCAGAGCCAAAAAAAGCTGAACCAAAGCCCGAGCCCAAAAAACCCGAAAAAAAACCAAAACTCGAAACAAAAACTATCAAAAAAGACATAACTAAGATTTTAAAACCCCCTGCTTTGCCCAAAGTTTTGCCCAAAGTTTTGCCCAAAGTTTTGCCCAAAGTTCCGCCCATAATAGAAAATATAATAGAAACTAAAAAACCTAAAGAAACTATTGCAGAAAGCATTTCTCCACCAGCTCCTATTGTTGCCAAAAAAATAGAGCCAGCCCCAGAAAATATGCCAAAAACAGAAGAAGCGGTCGGCATTATTAATTTGCAAGCAACCCAACAAGATATCGAAAAACAACAAAATTCTACCTTGTCTAAACGAGAAACTTTTAATATTCAAGCCCAGTTTCGGGCCTGTTATCAAAGAGCTTTGGCAGAAAGCAAACAGAAGCCCACGGCACCAATTATTGTCAAAATCAATTTAAATAAAGAGGGCTACATCACCACCAACCTAGATAATATAATTGATAAAGTGCAATATCAGCAGAATCAAAATTATAAAAACAGCATTGATAATGTCAAAAAGATGATTGAATTTTGCAATCCTATTGTTAATCTTGCTAAAGAAAAATATGCGATATGGCAAGAAATTGTTTTACAACTTAACGAAAATAATAATTTATGACCAACAACCTACCAAGATGGAATTTATCCGATCTTTATTTATCAAGTGCCGATCCACAAATTGAGCTTGATTTTGTCGCTATCACCGAGCAAATTAATGCACTTACAGCTTTTGCTTATCAAAACATCGCCCAACTAAGCCCAACACAGCTTAACGAGGTGTTAAACGATTATCAAAAAATTTTTCAAAAAATCAGCAAAATTAGTTGTTTTGCCTATTTGCAATATAGTTGCAACCTAAATAATCAGCAGGTGTTAAGTTTTTTTCAAAATACCCAAGAAAAAGTAGCCACTTTTTCAAGAGATTTGGTTTTTGTGATCAACGAAATATCGCAATTAAGCCTAGACACACTACACAATCTAAGTCAACAGCCACAATTAGAGCAGTTTAAAGCATTGTTAAACGACATTATTTTTGCCAAACCCTATCAACTAAACGAACAGCTAGAAAAGTTTAATATCGATAAAAACATCACTGGCAAAAATGCCTTTGTGCGATTATTTGATGAAACCATCAACAATTTAAAATTTGATTATCAAGAGCAAAAATTAAATTCGAGTCAAATTTTTAATTATTTGCAAAACCCTAGCCAAGAAGTCAGAAAAGAAGCCTCGCAAAGCATTGCCAAAGTTTTTGCTGAAAATCATAAAACTTTTACTTTTATCACCAACATTTTAGCCAAAGATAAACAAGTGCAAGATGCTTGGCGAGGCTATAAAAGCCCCATTTCGCAACGAAACACCGACGAATTTTTGCCAGACGAAGTGGTTGATTTAATGGTTGCCACTATCAAAAAAAACTTTGCCAAAACTTCGCATCGCTATTATCGGCTAAAAGCAAAAATTTTAAACCTACCAAAGCTTGAATTTTATGACAGAAATGCTCCTTTACCCTATCAAACACAGCAAAAAATCAGTTGGCAAGAGGCAAAAGAAATTGTGCTGAATGCTTTTGGTGGATTTTCGTTGCAAATGCAAGAGTTGGCAAACAAATTTTTTGTCAATAATTGGATCGATGCCGATGTTTATGATGGCAAAGAGTCGGGGGCTTTTGCCCACCCTTGCACACCCGATTCGCACCCTTATGTTTTGCTAAACTACCAGCAAAACAGCAGAGATGTGGCAACTTTGGCTCACGAACTTGGGCACGGAGTGCATCAAATTTTAGCGGGCAAACAGGGCTATTTTCAATCGCAAACTCCACTCACTTTGGCAGAAACCGCCTCTATTTTTGCCGAAGAGCTGGTTTTTCAACATATGTTGCAAAAAACTTCGGCAAAAAATGAAAAAATCGCCCTCATTGCCAATAAAATAGAAGATATCATCAACACTGCTATTCGACAAATTGCCTTTTTGGAGTTTGAAAAAAAAGTGCATTCTGCCCGAGTATTGGGCGAGCTTTCGGCAGAACAAATTTGCCAGTTTTGGCTCGAAATTCAGCAAGAAAGCTTGGGCGATGCTTTTAATTTTCATGAAAACTATCAATATTTTTGGTGCTATATTCCGCATTTCATTCATAGCCCGTTTTATGTTTATTCTTATGCTTTTGGCTATTGCTTGGTCAGCTCGTTGTATAGTGTTTATGAAAACAACCAAGTTGCCAATTTTGTCGAAAAATATTTGGCAATGCTCAGTGCAGGTGGCACCAAAAGGCACAACGAATTGTTAGGCGAATTTGGTTTATCAATGCACCACGAAAGCTTTTGGCAACAAGGCTTAAACAGGCTGATTGGCTACATCGATATGCTCGAGGAATTAGTTTAAGATTTGTTTCTCACATTTTTATAGCTTCCAAAACATAATCTCAGCACGAAACAGGGGGTTTTTACCTCTTGTAAAACAAAAGTTTCACAAAAAATAAAGTTTATTTAAAAAAGCACTTGACAAATAAAAATAATTCTATAATTCTATATTAAGTGTTAATTAATTTTTATTAACACTTAATATTTTTTATATTTATGTCATTAGATCCACTTAAGTCATTAAATCAACAAGGACTAGATAATGTACTAATGATGGCTATTCCAACTGATTTTTTAGATTGTCCTGAATTACGGAGAATGATTCAATCTCCTTCTGGTAATTTTGCAGCAGTTGATGCTTTATTACGAGGTATTAGCGCTAGTCGAGGTGCAGCACAAAGTGCAGCACAAAGTAAGATAAAAGAAGATTGCCTTTATGGAGCAATTGGTATAGCAGCATTAGGAGCTGGTGCAGGAGCTCTTGTTTGGTTGTTATCAGGTTCTTCTGATGCCGTTCCCGTCTCTAGCAGTGTTGCTCAAGCTCAGCATATTGCTCTATTCCAAATGAGTGGAAATGGTGTTGCTGCTACACCAATAGACTCTGCTTTTCTAACCTCTCTAGCTATCGATCCTAGTGTTCTTGCTACTTTATCCATATTAGATCTTACTGGCACTGCATTGCTTTGTGTTGCGGGTGGTGTCGCTTGTGTTGTAGCGGCCGATCAATTAAAAAAATATATTGAAGAAAATCAAAAGTCACAAGAAGAAAAGTTGAAAAATACAATACCAGGAGCCAAGACTTATGGTCAAGAATATACTTCAAAAGTTATTACATCATTGAAAAGATATTTTGACAGAGAAAAAAATTCGGAATCTAAGGTTGAAACTTTTGCAGATTTTGTGGCGCAAAAAGTTGTGCAACAAATAAAAGCGGAACAATATGAAAATTTGCTACAGCAAGACAATATAGATAAACTTTCTCAGTTAAAATCAGGAACAAGCACAATTTTTGGTGATAACAGGGGAGAATTGCATATAGAAAAATTAATAGAAGAATTTAGAAAAAATAACCAAAACAATCCACAAGCAATAAAAACAATTCCAGGCGAAGCGGAATTACCTAGCGCAACAATTTCTGCAGGGTTTTCTACCTCTTGTTGCGGTGCTCGTCAAAAATAACCGCATCCCGCAAAACCGCTACCACCATAAAAGCACATTAAACAAGTTGCCCATTTGAGAAAAGTCTATTAACCGAGCAACATCGGTGGCGATTTGCTGTGCTTTTTGTGGCTGTGCTTTTTGCAAAATTTCGGCTCGAGTGATAATGCCAAGTTGTTGCAAAAACTCGCCTTGCGAAATTAAAGAGCATTGCAAATTGTGTTGTTTGGCAACTTTTTGCAACAGCACAAAATCAACCAAAGCGGTGATGTCGGCATTTTGACAAGCTGTTAAAAAAGGTTGTTTTTGCTGGTTGTTTAGCACTTGCAAAGTATTGGCAAACTCATATTTGGCATAGCCATAATCGATGTTGATGGCGAACCCGCCTTGTTTGTTTAGTGCAGAGGCAAGTTGCTTGGCAAAAATGTGGCTTTTAGGTGCATATTCAAAAACGGCATTGATTGGTGCCAAATCGTTATTTTCTTCTCCCAATATTTGCATTACCAAGTTGTGTTGTTGAGGGCAAAAATCGGCCAACACAAATTGCAAATTGCAAAAATTATGATTTGCCAATTCGCCTTCAAAAGCAACCATTCTTAATTGCCAACCGTGCTTGGTTTTGACATATTGATTAATAGTGAAGCAATCAAATAATTCGTTGCTAAAAAAGAAAATTTGTTGTTGATAATTGGCAAGAAAGCTAGTAAAATCAACATACCAAGCCACCTTAAATTCGGCTAGTTTTTGTTGTTGTACTTTGGTTAAGGTTGGGCTGATTTCAACCATCGCTACTTGGCAAGATTGCCAAAAATTTTTTGCCAAATCGTTGGTTTTGGCAAGTTTTTTGATGGTGTTTAACACATCAAACATCAAAGTTCCTTGTCCCCCGCCCATTTCGACCAGCACTATTGGCTTTTGTTGAAAACTAAATAAATTTAACAAATACACAGCAAGCATTTCGCCAAACAGACCAGAAATTTCGGGCGAGGTAATAAAATCGCCATCTTTATTATTGCCGATGGGGTTTTTAGTGATGTAGTAGCCGTTTTGTGGGTTAAACAGCAAAAACTCGCTAAAATCGGCTATGCTTAGGGTTTTAGGCATATTGTTGGTTGAAAAAAGCAACCACATTGTCAATCGCCAACAATTCTTGCTGGGCGGTGAGCAGATTTTTGCATAAAACACTGTTGTTTTTTAACTCATCTTCGCCTAAAATGAGGGCGAATTGGCAATTGGTGTTGTTGGCATATTTTAGTTGCTTTTTTAGGTTGCTTTCATGAAGCATAAAAACTGCAAAATCGTGTTGACGAAGCTTGGTTGCCAAGCTAAAAGCTGGCTCTTGTTGCTCTTTTGCCACATAACAAACAGCAATATTATGGTTGGTTTTTGCTTGATATTGGCTAATCAGCATCAATCTTTCTATTCCGCAAGCAAAACCAATGGCGGGAACCTGCTGTTTGCCACCGCTCATATTGGCAATTAAATTATCATATCTACCGCCAGCTAGCACAGTGTTTTGAGCTCCTTCGTGTTGCATCACAAATTCAAAAACGGTCGAAGTGTAATAATCAAGCCCTCTCACTAATTTTGGATTGATGGTGTGTGCAATGTTGAGTTTGGTTAAAAAATTGGTGAGTTGGCAAAATCGTTCTTGGGCTTGCTGGCTATAAAAATCGGCAATTTGCGGGGCTTTGGCAACGAGAGACAAATCGGCTTCGTCTTTAGAATCGAGAATTCGTAGCGGATTTTTATGCAAACGATTTTGCGAATCGGCAGAAAGTTGGCTGGCAAAATCGGCAAAATAGCTATGCAAAGCCTTGCCATAATTTTGTTTGGTTTGATTGCAACCAAGAGAATTAATTTGACAAGAAACTAAATTTGAAACTCCTAAATTTTCTAAAATGCTAGCAGAAAGTAAAATGGCTTCGGCATCGGTGTAGATGCTGTCGCAACCAAAAATTTCGTAGTTGATTTGGTGAAATTGTCGTTGCCTGCCTTTTTGTGGCCTGTCGTAGCGAAACAGCGGGCCGTAAGAAAAAAGTTTTTTTGGTAAAACTTGCAACAATTCGGGGTTGCTAAGCATAGCTCTTGCCACTCCGGCGGTAAATTCGGGGCGAAGAGTGAGAGAATTTTGAGAGCGATCGAAAAAAGCATAAACTTCTTTGTTGATAATGTCAGAAGATTCGCCTAAGTTTTGCAAAAAAATTTCGCTAAACTCAAAAATTGGAGTATGCAGTTCGTCGAAACCAAAATTTTTGGCTTGTTTTTTGGCAATTTCCACAATGTGGTTAAAATGCAAAATGGCTTGCGAATGTAAGTCTTTGGTGCCTCTTACTGGTTGCAAATTGTGTTTAGTCATAAAGCATTAGCGGTTAAATAGTGTTTTTCGTAGCCAATAATTTTTGCCATGACAAAAGTGTTGGCTGGTAGATTTTGATTGAGAATTTTTACTTCTAAAAAATTTTCGGCTCGACCAAAGTTATTTTTTTCAAGCAAAACTGGCATTGTTTTGTTTATTTGCAAGGCAAGTAGTTTGTGTAGTTGTAAAGCACTTGCTTCTCGCAACATTTTTGCTCTTTCTTTGATGATTTTTTTGGCAACTTGTGGCATTTTGGCGGCGGGTGTGCCTGTTCTTGGCGAAAACGGAAAAATATGAGCGAAAACTAAATTTATTTCGCTAATTAAAGCCAGAGAATTGGCAAAAGCTTCGTCGGTTTCGGTGGGGAAACCCGCAATAATATCGGCACCAAAAGTGATGTTTGGCCTGATTTGGATGGCTTTGTGGCAAAAATCGATGATTTGTTGACGATTGTGCCTTCTTTTCATTCTTTTTAAAATTAAATCGTCGCCCGATTGCACACTTAAATGCAAAGAAGGCATCAATCTCGGTTGATTTGCCAGAACTTCTAAAAAATCGTCGTTTAACTCTGCCAAATCAACCGAAGAAAGCCGAAGTCTAGGAAGTTCGGGCACTAAATTTAGCACTTTATTGAGAAGTTCTGCCAAAGTAGTTGGTAGAGGCAAATCTTTGCCGTAGTCGGAAATATCAACCCCGGTAAAAACAATTTCTTGGTAGCCTTTTTGCACCAATTCTTTGATGTTGCTAACGATTTCGCCCACCCCAACCGAGCGACTATTGCCTCTGCCATAAGGAATGATGCAAAAAGTGCAACGATGATTACAGCCGTTTTGTATTTCAAGAAAAGAGCGGGTTTGGTTAAGCCCAAAAACCGCCAGTTGCGGGGCGGTTTCTTTGACCGACATAATGTTGTTGACCTTGATTTTTGGCAACAAATTTGGCTCAATTGGAGTTTGCGAAGAAAAAAAAAGCCGATCGGCTGGATGTTGAGCGGTGTTTGATGATTGATTGAGAGGGGTGTTTTTGCTAAAATCAAAATTGTTGGCAGAAGTGCTAGTGTGTTGATTTAAAATATAACTTTCTGCTTTATTTTTTTCGGTGTTGCCTAAAACTAAGCTCACTTCGGGCATTTTGGCATAGGTTTGCGGATTAATTTGAGCGGCACAGCCCGTTACCACAATGTTGGCTTGTGGATTGTTTTTTTTGGCTTTTCTGATGGCTAAACGAAGCTCGGCTTCGGCATTAGAAGTGACCGCACAAGAATTAAAAACAATGAGATTTTGCTGGGCAGAACTCGCCACGGCTTGTTTGATTGTCTCGCTCTCAAAACTATTTAGCCTGCAACCAAAAGTGATAACTTGATTATTGTTGTTTTCTTCTGAGGTCATCGGCTAAAATAATGTGATTTACAACCTTTTCTACCCCTTTAACCTTGGAAGCGATTTTTAAAACCATTTGTTGTTCTTCTAAGCTATAAGCAATGCCGATAATGTAGACGGTTTTTTGCACAGTGTTGACAGTAAAATTAAAGCTTCTCACTCTTTTTGCTAAAAATAATTTGGTTTCAATTTCGGTGGTAATTAGGCTGTCTGCCAAAATTTTTGTGCTGTCGGTAATTTTCATTTTGCAATTATCGCACACTTGAATTTCGTCAATTACTTCGAGCACACCTTCGACTTGCCAAGCCAAATCTTGAGCGAGCTTGGCTTTGTTGGCACTGTCAACCACCCCTGTAAGCAAAACCCTGCCTTCGTAAACGGTGGTATCAACAAAATTGTTGGGCATTTTTAGTTTGTTGGCAAGTAACTTAACCGCCACCCCAGAAGCAATGACAACATCGGATTTAGTTTGAGTGAGAGTTTTTTCTCGAGAATGCAAAACCGCCAAACCGCCCCCGCCAATGATTGCGGTTTCGACACAAGAGGTGAGAAAAAATAATAGTAAAAAATAGATTTTTAACATAAAAGAAAAGATTTCTTGATAAATGGAACTGTTGCATAACTAATTGCTAGAAATATTATAAAATTTTGTTTTAGTATTTGCAAATTATTTTTTTTGTTTTAGAATTTTGCCATCAAAAAAATAATTTCATTTTTTTGCGGGTGTAGCTCAGTGGTAGAGTACAACCTTGCCAAGGTTGGTGTCGAGGGTTCAAGTCCCTTCACCCGCTCCATTTTTTAGAGTCCGTAGCTCAGCTGGATAGAGCAACAGCCTTCTAAGCTGTGGGTCAGGCGTTCGAACCGCCTCGGACTCACCATAAAAAACTTCTTTTTATGGTGATTTTTGTTTGCTTGCTTGCAAATTTTTTAATATTATTTCTGCTAGTTTTTTGATGTCTTTTTTTTGATGATTAACATTAAAACTAATTCTTAATCTTGCCTTGTTTTTTTCAACGGTTGGTGGCCTGATGGCGGGCACTAAAAAACCTTCTTGAGCGAGTTTTTTTGACAGTTGTAAAGCTTTTGAGCTACTACCAACAACAACAGGCACAATGCAAGAATCTAAAAATTTTATCTGCATCAATTGGCAAAAATATTGGGCTTTTTTGAGGGCTTTTTTAGCTAAATTACCTTTTTTAGCCAAATGAAAAGCTTTATGCACTCCCGCCAATATTGCAGGGGGCAGGGCGGTGGTGTAGATGGCGGTTTTGCTGTGGTTGGCAAGATAATCGATGATTGCTTTGTTGCCAACGGCATATCCGCCCAAACCGCCTAAACTTTTTGAAAAAGTGCCAAGGTGCAGGCAGTAATTTTCGGGTTCATTTGTTGACATTGGGGCTGGTTTATGATAAAGACTGTGAGCATGGTCAATAATTAGCAAACAATTAAAATTGCTGGCAAGTTGCTTTAATGTTGCCAAATCTGGTCTGTCGCCGTCCATTGAAAAAATGCTTTCGGTGATAATTAGGCAGTGGCTAAAATTTTGCCGATGTTCTTGCAATAGTTGTTGACAATGTTGTAAATTGTTGTGGGCGAATCTTTTTAGGGTTGCTTGCGAAAGTTTTGCTCCTTCGAGCAACGAATTATGAATTAATTTATCGGCAATAATTAAACTATTTTTGTTGGCTAAAGCCGAGACGGCACCCAAGCAAGCTAGATAGCCACTGCTAAAAATGAGGGCATCTTCTTGTTGATAGTGCTTGCAAAGTTGTTGTTGTAGTTGTTGATAAATAGGGTTTTTGCCGGCAACAAAAGCAGAAGATCTGCCACCTAAGCCATATTTATTGAGGGCTTGTTGGGCGGTTTTTAAAACTTGTTTATGATAGGCTAAACCAAGATAATTGTTGCAAGCAAAAGAAATTAGTTGCTGTTTTTTAGCCACAACATTATTGCTGGTAGAAAATTGATAAATCTTGGGTTGGCGAAAAAGATTTTGTTTTTTCAGCAACAAATTTTGTTGTTGATAAAAATCGAGATCGATCATTTAACTTCGATAATACCTTGAGCAGTTTTTTGATGAAAATCGCCATAAAATTTATATTCGCCAGTTTTTTGGGCAGAAACAGGAATTTTGATGGTTTTGCCGGCACCAACTAGCTTTTCTTTTTTGAGATCGTCGCTTTCAAATTCTTCGATGGTTTTGTCGAGATTTTCGATGATTAAAACAAAAGGGGTGTTGGCGGGAATGCTTATTTTGCTAGGCTCGAACTGATGATTTTTGATTTTGATGTTAAGTTCTAAATCAGCAGCTTGGGCGATTGAAGCGAAAAGTAAAAATAAAAGAGTAAAGATTTTCATAAATTTATTCGATAACTTTAGGAACGGTGAAATAATTGTATAAACTGTGATTAGTGTTGCTAAAAACATCGTCGATAGTGTTTTCTTGGTTGATTTTATCTGAATGCAGTGTTAAAATAGCATCGTGCACATTGGCAAGTGGCTCGATTTGGCTAGTGTCAAGATTATTAAGTTGAGCAACCCACGATAAAACATTGTCTATTTGTGAAGTAAAATTGCTTATTTCTGCCTCGTTAGTGGCGATTTTGGCTAAATTACAAACTTTGACAACTTGAGATTCGTTAATATTAGACATAAAATGATAGAACTAGATGCAATAAAATTTAAAACAAAACTACCAAAAAAAGCCAAAATTATGGCTCTAGATTTAGGTAGAAAAAAAATTGGCATCGCCACTACCGATGAAGATAGAATATTTGCAATGCCTAAAACCATTATTGCCAAAAAAAGCAACATAACTGATTTTAATAAAATAATTTCAATTATGCAAGAAAATAATATTTTTGCTCTTATTTGTGGTTTGCCATTAATGCCAGATGGCAATTATGGCGAAATGGCAAATTTTGCTGTGCGATTTGCCACAAATTTTGATGCTTATTATAGCAAAAAAAATCAGTTAAATTTAGATATTTTGATGTTTGACGAAAGGCTTTCTAGTTTTTCTGCAAGAGCGGTTGTTGTTGACAAAACACAAGCCTACGACGATATTTCGGCTAGCCTAATTTTGCAAGATTTTTTAAGCCACTGTTGAATCAAAATTTGGGATGCAACAGTGGTTTAAGCTACTTTTAGCAAACAAAGATAGCAAGACAAACACATCGCGGGGGCGAACGGAAAGGTGTCGTCGTTTTTGAGTTTTTGCCAAACAATGCCAAAAACAACTCCAAAAAACCCGCTCAATAAAAAAAATAAAAAGATCATTTTGCTACCAAGTAAAAAACCGCAGACAGCAAAAAATTTTAAATCGTCAATGCCTAGGCCGTTTTGACCTGCGGTGAAATAAAAAAAAGCCCACACTGCCAAGCCAAAAATCAGGTAGTAAAAAGCAGATAAACCAGAAGAAAAAAGCGAAACATCGCTAAATTTTTGCCATAATATTGCTACAAAAAATAGGGCGATAGGCAAAATATTGGGGATAAAATAATGCTCTAAATCAAAAATTATCATCATCGCAAGCAATGAAAATGCCAAAAATAAAAACAATAGCTTTTCGCTAAAAATGTAGTTTTGTTGATAAAAAGTTGCCAAAAAGCCTATGAAAAAAAATAACTCAATCAAAGGATAACGAAGAGAAATTTGGTTGTGGCAAAAAGTGCATTTACCTTTTTGTATGAGCCAAGAAAAAACAGGAATGAGATTTTTGATTTGCAATGTTTTTAAACAATTGGTGCATTGCGATCTGGCAAAGCAAAAAGGTTGCTTGGTGATGGCACGAAAAGTAAGAAGAGTTGCTAAACTGCCAATAACCAAACCGATTACCCCAAGAAAAATAATGTTTATTGCGATTGGTAATGCATTTAATTGTAGAAAAATCATAAAATTTATCAATAAATTACAGCCGGAAACCAGCCTCCGCTAATTCCTTCGCCTTTGTTGCCAAAAAAATCTTGAAAAATATCTTCGTTGGCATTGCCCCTGAGCCCTTCTACCGTAAGTTCGCTAGCATTGCCAAATCTGAGGTTTCTATCTGATTCTGGCAATGGCCGAGAAAACAGATCTGGCAAAATCATTTCGTGTTCATCGGGTTGAATGTATTTGATAAACGAGCCTTTTGGGCCAGATTTGCCACTAATCACTTGGTGAAAACACCAGCTTCTGCCTCGGGTGTAGCCAAAATTATATTCGGTATTGTCGATCATTTTTGGATTGTAAGTGGCTTTATTTTTATATCGCATACGATAAAATAAGTTACCTCTTGCATAGGTCGTGGTTGAACAGCCATCGATAAAGCCTTTTTTAAAGCTCAGAGTGCCATCGGGCACTTCAATATTGGTGCCAGAATAAAACGGGGCAGAGCAACAGTTTAACAAGAATAAAAAAAAGAAATTTAAAAATAATAATTTTAGCATAAATATTTAAAATATTAAACCTTTGGTAAAAGGAGTAAATGGGTGAATTTTGGCACGATGATAGTGATAATACATACAATAGTTAAAAGCCAGATTCCAAGATGTTCGGTATTCTTCAGAATTGGCAAATTTATAGCCATTTATTTGATTTGGTCGATAAAGGGCTTTATGAAAATGAGTGCCACCTGCCGAAATACCGCTTTCGCAACCATATTTCCAGCCTTCTTGCTGATCTTTGGTGGCATTGGCAAAGCTTTTTGGCATTTTTTTATCGGCAGCTCTTACCGCTAAAAATTTAGCATCATAACAGCCAAAAAGCAAGAAAGATAATAATACCATTTTAACTTTAAAATTAATAAATCTAACAATGTATTTTAAGTTGAAATGGTATAAGACAATAAAACTAATTTTTAGCATAATTTTAACGAATTGGATGTCTGTTGTTAAAGTATTTACCTTGTTGAAAGGTGGCAATGTAAATTTGACAATTAAGATAGCCGTTGCTCCAAGCATTTTGATAGGTTGAATTATTTTGATAAATGCCCGAGCCAAAATTTGCAGTTCTCTTTTCTTTATAAAAAATAGAAGCATTGTAAAAAGCGTTTTGTGACAAAGAAGATCGGCAACCAGCATACCAACCTGCCTTAAATTCGGGCGGGCCTTCGGGGACATAAATATTTAGCCCTGGAGGCTGAAAAAAGCCCCAATTGCCTTCTTGATGGCATTGGCAGAAAAATAATAAAAGTAAAATTATTAAATATTTTTTCATAACTATGGCACTTCCCAATCGACCATATTGGTGCAGTGATCGGCACCATCTACCATACCTTGGTTATAGTCTTGATATTTTTTTGACATAGCAAAATCTATTTGAGCGCCAAAAAAAGATGGAGCCCCTTTGTTGCTTGACTTCATGGCATTAGAACAGCCATCGCGAAAACCTTTGCCATAAGGAGTGCTGGCAGAAGGAAAATATTGTGTGCCACTAATCAAGCGAGGCCTTAAACCCCAATTCCAATCTCGTGGCATACTAGAAAAAGGCACACAAGAATGGCAAAACATCGCTAAAACTAGTATTAGATAAGTTGATATTTTTTTTAACATTTCTTGTTGTTTATGTTTAATGAAATTTTAAAATAAAAAACTTGCTTAAATTTAGCTGTTATTTTATAATTAACAATTATTTTTTAATTTTTCTCATTTTTTATGGTGTTAGAGCAAAATTTTGTTTTACTTAATACTCGAAAAATTATTGCTGTTACTGGTGAAGATAGGTTTTCTTTTTTGCAAAAATTAATCACCAATGATTTGCAATTGCTTGATAATCAACAATTAGTTTATGCTGGTTTGCTTAATTCGCAAGGCAAGTTTTTGGCAGATTTTTTTATTTGGCTTGATTATCATCATATTTTTTTAGATTGCCATCAAGATGCTGTTGAGCCTTTATTAAACAAGCTCAATTTATACAAATTAAGAGCGAAAGTTGCCATAAAAAAACTCGATAATTTGCAAGTTTTTTTCAGCAGGCAAAATCAACAAAGTTTAGGCTTTTCAGATCCTAGAAAAAGCGATTTTGGCTATAGGTTTTATTTGCAAAAAGTGCCAACCAGCCTTGTTTTGCCCGAAGTTTTTTATCATCAATATCGTATCGAGCAAAAAATTCCAGAAGGTTTCTACGATTTAGCCTTTGAAAAAGCCATTATTATTGAATACGGTTTGCAAAATTTTGCGATGATAGATTTTAGTAAGGGTTGTTATGTGGGGCAAGAAGTTATCGCTCGGGCTTTTCATTTAGGCGAAATAAGAAAGCAGGTGAAAAGTTTTTTTCTTGAAAATTTTAATGGCGATCTACAAAATTTTTTACAAGAAAAACTGCAAAATCAAGAAAAAATCTTGCTTATGCAACTAGATTTACAGCATTTTACCGCCGAAAATATTATTTTTTTATCGGCAATTGCTACAAATAATAGTTTATTTGGTCTTGCTTTAATTAAAAATAACACTCAAAATAATTTTTATTTGCTTGATAATCAACTAAATTTTATCTAAAAAATGCAAGTTTATTTACCAATTGCCGAAATTCCTGTTAATATTTTATTGATAGTTTTGCTGGGTTTAGCTACAGGCTTTTTGGCTGGCATGTTCGGTATTGGTGGTGGCTTTTTGGCAACTCCTTGTTTGATTTTTATTGGCATTCCTTCGGCGGTGGCGGTGGCAACTTCGGTTAATCAAATTATTTCTGCTTCTATTTCTGGTTTGTTTGCTCATTTAAAAAAGGGCAATGTCGACATAAAAATGGGTGCTTTTTTGGTGGTGGGCGGTATTCTTGGTTCAAGCTTGGGAGTGTTTATTTTTCAGTTGATCCAGCAAATTGGCTATGTTGATTTATTAATTAGTTTTTGCTATGTTTTGTTTCTCGGTTCTATTTCGCTTACTATGATTTCTGATAGTTTAAAAACCATTTTGCACAAAAATATTAGTTTCACTTGGCAAGAAAACGATTTAGAAAGCCAAACAACACAATCTTCGTTGCAAGTTTTTTTAAAAAAACTGCCTTATCAAGTTTATTTCGAAAAATCCAACATTCGCACCAGTTGGTTGGTGCCAATTTTTTTAAGCTTGGGTGTTGGTATTTTGGTTGCTTTTATGGGCATCGGCGGTGGTTTTTTGATGATTCCCGCTATGCTTTATATTTTAAAAATGCCGCCACAATTGGTGGTTGGCACCTCTTTGTTTCAGATTATTTTTATTGCCAGCAACACCACTTTTTTGCAGGCAATCACTAGCAATAATCTCGATTTTACTCTTTCTTTGATTATGATTATTAGCTCGGCAATTGGGGCACAATTTGGCAGTAAAGCAAGTTATCGAGTTAACCCAACCACTAGCAGATTGTGTTTGGCAATTTTAATTTTACTTATTTGTATTAAAATTTTTGCTCAACTATTTATCGAGCCAGAAAGCATCTATTCTCTTACGGTAATCAAATGAAAAAAATCTTTTTTATCACTTTGCTGTTGTTATTTTTGCCATTTTTGGCTATCGCCTCTTCTGCCCCAATTATTTCGGGCATTTCTAAAAATGAAATCAAAATTGATAGCAAATTTAATGGTGAGAAAATTTTATTGTTTGGAGCAAAAAACGATTCGGGCAACATTATTGCTGTAGTGAGGGGGCCTAAACATGATTTTTTACTCAATAAAAAAGAGAAATTTTTTGGCATTTGGCACAACGGTACACAGGTTAAATTCTATGATGTGTATAGTTTTTATAATCTGTTTTCTGCTTTTTTGGGTAAAGAGTTGAATGAGCAAAATTTACTTGATTTTGAAATAGGTAAACATAATTTGCAGTTTAAAACTAGCGAAAAAACTAGCAACAACATCACTTATCGTAAATTTTTTGACATTATGGAGAAGCAAAATCTCTACTCTGCCAACACTGATAGCATTATTTTTTTAGACGATACTTTATTTAGTCTGGCTATTGATTTTCCTGCCAATATTTTAGAAGGTGTTTATAACATCGAAATTTATTTGGTCGAAAACGATTCGGTTATTTCTTTTCAATCAATTCCAATTTATGTGAATAAAGTTGGTTTAAGTTCAGACATCGCTCAATTTGCTAAAAATCAAAGAGTTTTATATGGGCTTGTTTCTATTTTTATTGCAGTTTTAATTGGTTTTTTTATTAATTATATTTTTAATCGTTTTTCTAAATAATTTCTATGGGTAGCATTGTCGTTTGTATTGATATCAATAACATTTCTGAAACTGCAATTCGCTTTGCTTGTCTTTTTGCTCAGCAACAAAAACATAAACTACATATTGCTATTGCCATTGATGGTTCTCATCAAAATTTTTTGTTTGCTAGCAGGGTAATTGGCAGTCAAAAAAGAAAACAAGTTGAAAAAAATGTTTGCGCTTTACTTGAAAAAATCTGTCAAGAGTTTGAAATAATCCCCGCCATTTCTATCAGTGAAGGCGATGTGGTATTAGAAATTTTCAAAGCCATTAAAACCGTCAACGATTGCAAGCTGGTGGTTTTTGGCAAATCGCAAAGTGTTGGCTCCGATAATAGTGTTTTGCCAAAAGTTATTCGTTATTTAGGCAACAAAATAAATTTGCCGGTGCTTATTGTTCCTAATAGCTTAGATTATAATTTTTTTCTTTAAACAATGTCTGTCAACAAAATTTATCCAGAAATAAATCAAAATCTTACCCCAGCAAGCCTTGAAAATGAGGTTTTGCAATTTTGGCAACAAGAGCAAATATTTGAAAAATCACTTGCCGTTAATAGTTTAGAAAACGACGAAGAAGATTCTGTTTCGCCTCTTCCTAGTGCTTGTGTTTTGCATGGTCATAGTAATTGCACACATAGTAGCAACGAGTTTGTTTTTTATGATGGCCCGCCCTTTGCCAATGGTTTGCCTCATTACGGGCATTTGCTTACAGGTTTTATCAAAGATTTATTTGCCAGATTTCAAACAATGCAGGGCAAAAAAGTTGAAAGAAAATTCGGCTGGGACACCCACGGCCTGCCAGTAGAAATGGAAACCGAAAAAGAACTAAGCAAACAGCATAATCAGTCAATTTCTGGGCAACTTGCCATTCAAAAATTCGGCATCGAAAAATTTAATTCTGCTTGCGAAAAATCGGTGATGAAATATGCTAACGAGTGGAAGCAATATGTTACCAGGCAAGGGCGGTTTGTTGATTTTGATAATGGTTATAAAACCATGGATCTTAACTATATGGAATCAGTCATTTGGGCTTTCAAGCAACTTTATGATAAAGGCTTGCTTTACGAAGATTTTCGAGTGGTACCATATTCTTGGGCTTGTCAAACTCCGTTGTCTAATTTTGAAACCAAAATGGATAATGCCTACCGGCAAAAAGCCAGTAAATCGACAACTATCAAATTTTTATTGCAAGATCAACCTTTTGTTGAGGGTTATAAGCACTATTTACTTGCCTGGACCACCACTCCCTGGACTTTGCCTAGCAATTTGGCTTTGGCAATTGGTGACGAAATAGAATATGCTGTGCTAAAAAATCAAGAAGAGGTGCTAATTTTGGCATCTTCTTGTGTGGCGAAATTTGCTAAAGAATTGCAAGAATATCAATTAATTAAAACTTATTTTGGTAAAGATTTGGTTGGTTTAAAATATCAGCCACTTTTTCCATATTTTGCTAATCATCACAAAGCTTTTTTGGTGCTTTCTGCCAATTTTGTTTCTACCGAAGATGGCACAGGAGTGGTGCATATCGCCCCTGGTTTTGGTGAAGACGATCAGTTTTTATGTAAACAGCATTCAATTGCCACGGCTTGCCCAGTTGATGAAGGGGCAAAATTTAATGAGCAGGTTTTTGATTTGCCAGCTTTGTCACTAAAAAACCGCCATGTTTTTGATACTAACGACGATATCATTAAATACTTAAAATCGCAAAATTTGTGGCTGAAAACCGAGCAATATTTGCACAACTATCCACATTGTTGGCGAACCGACACTCCATTAATTTACAAAGCGGTGAGCTCGTGGTATGTGAAAGTGGTTGATTTTAAAGATAAAATGCTTGAGTTAAACCAGCAAATAAACTGGATTCCTGCTCACTTAAAAGATGGGCAGTTCGGCAATTGGCTAGCTTCTGCTCGAGATTGGTCTATCACCCGAAATCGTTTTTGGGGTTGCCCTGTGCCTGTTTGGAAAAGTAAAAGTGGTAAAATTAGGGTTTTTGGCTCAATTGCTGAGCTTGAGAAAGTTTCTGGGCAAAAAATCAACAATTTGCATCGGCCTTTTATTGATAATATCACTTTTGTTGAAAATAACGAGCAATTTACTCGAGTTGCCGATGTGCTTGATTGCTGGTTTGAAAGCGGTTCAATGCCTTTTGCTCAAGTGCATTACCCTTTTGAAAATAAAGAGTGGTTTGAAAATAACTTTCCTGCCGATTTTATCACCGAATATTTGGCACAAACTCGTGGTTGGTTTTATACTTTAATGGTGATGTCTACCGCTTTATTTGCTAAGGCTCCGTTTAAAAATGTGATTTGTCATGGCACCATTCTTGATGAAAATTCTCAAAAACTTTCAAAAAGATTAAAAAACTATGCCGATCCGCTAGAAATTTTTGATACTTATGGCTCTGATGCCATGCGGTTTTATATGATTTCACAGCCAGTTATGAGGGGGCAAGAATTAAAGATTGACAAAGATGGAAAGGCGATTAAAGAAACCTACCGTTTGGCTATTAAACCTTTTTTAAATGCCTTTAACTTTTTTTGCTTGTATGCCAATGCCGACGGCATTAAGGCAAATTTAATTAGCACTCCACGAAAATTTAGCAATATTTTAGATCAATATATTTTGGCAAAATTAAAAATCACTAACAATAAAATTGAAAAATCTTTGCAAGAATTCAACACAATTTCTGCTTGCGAAGAGTTTTTGCATTTTTTTGAAGTGCTAAATAATTGGTATATCAGAAGAAACCGCCAAAGATTTTGGCAAAACAACAATAGTCAAGAAATTGCCACAGATAAACAAAATGCCTACGATGTTCTTTATACGGTTTTGCTAACAATGGCAAAAAACTCTGCCCCGTTGTTGCCTTTTACCACCGAGTTTATTTGGCAAAAAATTAAATTATAGTTTGTTTGAAGCAAGAGGCTTTGGCCCGCCCCTTGAGTTGCTATTTTACAAGAGGTTAAAACCCCTTGTTTCATTTATTTTTTGGGGGGTTAAAAAACCCCTTTTTGATATGAGAGCAAATATTAACCTGCACCATTATCTTCTTCACTGTCTTTTTGTTTTTTGCCACCATCACCACCACCACCATTTTTCGCATTTTCTGCCATATTAAATGCATTATTCCAAGCGAAAGAAGTGGCGATTTTTTGTGCAAAATTTGCTTTACTTACAAAAGATTTGAAAGTATTTAAAGCATCTTGGCCAGATTTATCAAGAGAAGAGCCAAAGATGTAGTCAATTATTCCGGGAATTAAATCAAACATTTTTAATAACAAATAAATACCTACTACCCCTCTTAATACCGTAAAAATAATACCCATTTTACCGCCAGCAAGCATATCGGCAAATAGTCTGCCAGCAGAAGGAATGCCAACAGATATTATTGCAAAAGCAGAACTTTTAGAAAATTCATTAAATTGCAAAATACAAGCAAAACTCTTGCCTTTTTTGAAGTTTTCGCGTATTTCACAATTTACGGTTCCTTCTCTACCTTGACAATGTTCGTAATTGTTAGAGCAATCTATTTTGGCTCCATTATCGGTAAATTTTGGATTGACACCTAAAATCAACAAATCAGAAGCTTGAATGAAAATGGCAATATAAACAAATAAAATAATAGGCTGTAAAGCAAAAGAAATTAATTGCATAAACCATGTGTTAAAAATATTTTGGGTTCTTTTAAACAATAAAGTTGGAAAAATAACTGGAGAAATAAAAATATAAACAACAATCGCTAAGGCACTAGTGACGAAAAGATATAGCGCCCTAATAATTACTAAAATCATCATAATCGCAAAAAAGAAAATAGAAATAGCGATTAAAAAACCATAAACTCCGGTAAAAAGAGTGGAAAAAATCAAGCCAACAATATTTGCTGTTGAAGTGCCGGGGGTAAAAGCGAGATAATATTTCAGTTTGCAATCAAGTATATTGAATATTTGCAAATATTTAAAAGATTGATTGGTAATTATGGGTAAATTTTCAGGTCTACACATATCTCCTTCTGCGCTAGTATATTGAAAAAACTTAGCTACCAATTCTGGAAAAGAGCCGTAAATTGCATCAAAAAACATAGTTTTCCAAGCATCGCCCAAGGCAAAATAAGCTACTATGCCAATTTTAAAGATTAATAAAATTATTTCTTTTCTTTTTGACATGCCAATAACATCGCCAGGAGCCATCAACATTTTGATGCCAAAAAAAACAATTGCCAAAGTCATGGCAACTTTAATGGCATATTGCAAATTATTTTGAATATTGGTAAAAATATTTTGCCCATCGCTTTGTCCTTTTTCATATTCTTTCAGTATGCTACCGTTTATGCAGGCTTCGCCGTTGGTTGTTTCGCCACTTTTGCATAAAGTGTGACCGTTTTTATTGGCAAAAATATTGCCAAAAGTTTCGTAAAAACACTGAGCAACTGGGGCACTTAAATTAATTTCGTTGCCAAGTATTTGTGTTTGCTGAGCTTGATCTCCATTTACACCTTTAAAATTAAGGCAGGCATATGAAAAATAACGATTGATTTTTCTGTCGCGTATGGTGTAGGCAACATCAGAAGCAATGGTGCAATGGTTGTAATATTGACATTGGTTAATTAATCGAGAAGAGTTTTCTTTTGGCATGCAATTTTCTTCATTTTGAGTTTGACTATTTTTGCAAGGTAAATCTTCTGCCAACAGGGCATTTTCATTTTCTGATGGGCTAGATAAATCTTGGTTTTCTGTAGAAATAAATGTATCTTTTAGTGTTTTGAAAGATTTTTCTAAATCTCGAACACTTTGTTGTTTTTTGGGATAAGTTGTGCCACCCGCTACAGAAAAATTATAAGGGCATAGGTTGTGGCTTTCGGCACACAAAACCCTGCCTTCTTCTCGCTCTTTTGTCATAAATTCAACAAGCCCAACAACTCCAGCCAGATCAAAACGACAAGTGGTGCCCTTTTTGCAAAATACAAAACGGCGATTTGTTTGATCGTTACCTGATTCAACATCTTCTAGGCAAATATAATTTTTGGCAAGGCTTTCGCAACATTTTTGTTCGTCACCTTGATATTGACCGCAATTAAAATTACCAGCATCGAGCCCTCTTAAATAAAAAGGCTTCATGTCTCCTAAGACATCGCCACTGTCGCCTTTTGTTTTGCAATCATTATTATCAGTGATGTTTTTTCTAATATAATCGCTATTCTTATTGTCTTGACCTATGACATCATTTATTCTAAAATATCTGCCAGAATTATTTAGTTCATCTGCTTCTTTATCTGTTTTTGAATTTTTTGTTGCTAAGTATCTTTGATAGTTAATCTCTCTTTTGTTTTCATAATCAATATCATCATCTACATAAGTTGGTTGTGACCAATTATAACCGCAAACCCTCACTCTTCTTATTGTTTTTCTAGCTTTATCTGCTAAAATTGCCGCATGCGCTCCTGCTGTTAAAAATGATCCCGTTGTTATGCTGGCACCAGTAATGCAAGCAGGAACTCGACTTGTTGCGGCTTTTGTTGTATTTTTTAAGTAGATAAAAACATCTTGAATAGGGTTAAGTGATATTGAAGGATTGGTTCCACAAGCGAGGGCTGCAGCATTGTTTGCTATTTTAAAAGCAAGCCAATAAGCGGTAAAATAAGTGGCACAATAGGGGTTAGACATTTCAAGCATAAAATCTGTACCTAGGCCATCACGGCTTGGTATTAAAGATGTATCCATATTGATTTTTAAAGTTTCACTATCATCTTTGCCTTCTCTAATTTTATCGTAATGTGGCTGTTCTTGGCATTGCCTGATTCTTTCTGGGCCGTGTTTTGGAGCCATGTCGTTGGCATTGGCCAAATTAAATTGATATAGCAGAAAAAATATAAGAAAAGCTACAAAAAATTTTGGTTTTTTCATAATAATTTTTGTGCTTTTTGATAAAAAATCGGCAACCAATCTTGCGGATCTTCGCCGTGCTCATCGATTATTTTGTCAAGCATAGCAACTGTATCGTTTCTGCCAGATAAAACCTGAATTAAACTATCCATACCAGATAAATCAAGCCTCGCCACCACTCCATCATTATCTTGTTTTACCAAAAAAAATCTTGTGCTGGGATCGGTAGATTTCACAATAGAAAACTCTCGTTCTGATAACATGAAAATGTTGCGATAAGCTGGAGTGGCTCTGAGATTTGGTAAAAATATTTGAGTGGCGGTTTGTTGCACTAAGGTGTCAGAAATTTCGCTTTTCGAAGCATCTTCGACCGATTGAGTGGCAAAAACCACCATGGCATTTAGTTTTCTCATCACTTTTAGCCAATCTTTAATTTTAGGGGCAAAAACCGCATTGCCAATTAATGCCCAAGCTTCGTCTAAAACTATCATAGTTGGCTCGCCTTTTAAAGAAGACTGAATGCGATGAAACAAATAAAGCAAAGAGGGGGCCAAAGCAACTTTATCTTGCAACAAATAGCCCATTTCGATACCAAAATTTCTGGCGATAGAAAAATCGATATTGTCGGTTTCGTTGTCAAAAAGCCGTGCATGAGAACCGTTAGAGTGCCAAATAGAAAGCCTGTTTGCTAAACTGCCCGGGCCTCCCAAGCCCATAAAAGGAGCGATGTTTCTTAACATTCTTTGCTCTTTTGGTAGTTTATAATTGCCGTTGACTGCTTCGTTGATTCTTTCAATTTCGTGAGCACCTAAAATTTCGCCGTTAGTAGAAACCAGTGCTTTTAATAATTCAACCAAAAAAGACCGATTTTGGCTGTTGTCTTCAAGTTGCAAAGGGTTAAAGCCAGAAACTTTAGAAGCGGTGGGAATCATATATTTGCCACCGACAGCTCTGATAAAAATTTCTGCCCCACGATCTTTATCAAAAAAGAAGAGCCTGCCATAAAATTTTTGTGCTTGAGAACTTAAAAAATTTAGCAACACTGTTTTACCTGCCCCGGTTGGGCCAATAATCATGGTGTGGCCAACATCTCGCACATGAAAACTAAAAAAATAAGGAGTGCCAGAAACGGTGTTAAGCACGGTAACCGCATCGCCCCAGTGGTTGCCCTTTCTTTTGCCCGAAGGATAGTTATGAAAAGAGGCAAAAGATGCCAAGTTAAGAGTGTTGATGGTAGAGGCTCTTGCCATAAAACCATTGTTGCTGGGGAGTTGCGACCAAAAAGCGGGCTCAAGATTTAGTTTTTCTCTTACTCCTGTAATGCCGGCATTGGCTAGCTCAACAGATGCCATAGATAAAGCGCTTTCTAGCGATTTTTGACTATCTTCTATGCACATGACGGTCATATAATGATTGCCAAAAGCATAGGCTCCGCCCATTGCCGAATCGAGAGCCTCGTCAATTTCTCTGATTTGCGAAACTGCCACATCTTCGGATTGCATTAATCTTCTTTGTTGTAACTGCATTGAGCCGATTGCCGACATACGATCGGTAAAAACAAAGGATTGGCTAATAATTAATTCAAACGGCATTTGCATAAAACCATCAAAAACACCAGCATGAGTGGCGGGGCGATATTCTTTGATTGCCACTAAACCTGCATATTTTATGGTATCGGGATTGTGTACTTCTATTGATTTTGCCCCAATATAAAGCCTTGAAACTGGCAAATAGGTATCAAGATTAGAGGTGGGTGCTAAATAGTTTTGTTGATAACCGCAATTAATTATTCTGCCAAAAAAATTGAGAATTTCAGACTGAAAACCGTCGTCGGTTTCAACCACTTCAAGCAACTGTGGATTATAATTAGAAAAGCCATTGAGTATTCTTTCGGTCATTTCTTCTAGCTCGCCATAGGCTTCTTTCATATATTCTTCCCAAGCGGCTTTACTAGTTTTTTGTTGGGCTTGACTGATTAAATTAATCGCCCCAACCACTCCGCCTTGCACTTGACCTCGAACGATGGTTAAAAAGTGTTCGTTAACAAAACATTTTTCGTCAGAATGTCGAGAAGCCCAATTTTGATTTAGTTGCTTGCTAAAATCATCTGGCATATCGCCGTCTGGAAAGGCTTTTTCTTTTCTTCTGATGGTGTGAAAATGCAGTGAAAAACTGCTTTGAGCCATGCTTTTTAGCAAATTATTTCTGGTGTTTTTTTTGAGATCAACATCGACATCGTCGGCGGTTTCAAAAGAAAAGCCCTTAATTTTGACCACTCTAAGCAATTCGTCTTTTTTGGTGAGAATGGTGTTATGATTCCAGTGGCTTTTGTAAGGAATAAATTTAGAAGCAGAAACCTCTCTATTAATTACAGATTCTTTTTTAGATTTAATAACAGAGAATTGCATAGTTAATTTTGATTATTTCTCAATAGATTGCTATTTTTGCCAATTAAAAATAAAAAAGCAAGAGCGGGTATTGCTAAAAAAACAGAAAAAATAAAAAAATGATACCAGCCCAAATAGTTAGCATAAATGCCAGCCGAGCTTGCCAATAGGCTTCGGGCTAAAGAACCCAAAGAAGTAAATAGGGCATATTGAGTGGCAGAAAAATTTTTGTTGCAAAGCGAAGTAAGATAGGCAACAAAAACCAAATCGCCAATTCCTCCGCTGATATTTTCAACAAAAACCACTAATAATAAATTTATATCAAAATTAATGCCCCAAACATCAACATAATTGCTGTGTGATTTTGCTAAAAAACAAAAAGTTAAATTAGAAACCGCTTGCAAAAACAAAGCAAAATAAAGTAAATGCTGTATTTTGGTTTTTTTCACCAAAATCGCCCCCAAAAACACACCAAACAAAGTGGCAAACAGACCAAAAGTTTTTAAAACTCCTGCTAGTTCTTTTTTAGAATAGCCAACATCTAACAAAAACGGCATAATCATATTGCCGGCAAAGGCATCGGTAAGTTTAAAAAAAATAATAAAAAGCAATATAAAATACCATTTTTCTCTACTTAAAAAATCGCGATAAGCATCGATAATAAACAGCCAAGCTTTTTTAAATAAATCGGTTTTTTTAGATGGTAAATAAAAGTTATTGGGCTCTTTTTTGTGGCTAAAAATAATAATAAGCATCAAAAAAAATATCAAAAAAGCAATAACAAAATAAACCAAATGCCAAGCAAAACTAGTGGCTAAAAACAAAGCAAAACCACCCGAAAGCAACATGCCAAGGCGATAGCCATAAATATAAATCATGGTGGCAATGCCCTGATCTTGCAAAGAAAAATTTTCGATTCTGTAAGCATCAATGACAATATCTTGGCAAGCCGAAAAAACAGCAATCAACAGGCCAAAACTAGCAATAAATAGTAAATTATTTTGTTTCACAGCAAATGCTAAGCCAATGCAAGATAAAATTAAGCCAAATTGATTAATTAAAATCCAAGATTTTTTTTGCCCAAAATATTTTTGTAAAAATGGTGCATTAAAACAATCAAATGCTGGGGCGACGAACATTTTTAGAGAATAGGGCAACGAAAGTAAAGAAAGAAAACCGATGGTTGATAAATCGAAGCCTTTTTCAAATAAAGTGGCTTTTAAGGTAGATAAAATCAGGGCCAATGGCAAACCAGCAACCAAACCAAGACAGGCTATGATTAAAAAATTTCTGTTGGCAAAGATTTTTAAAAACATAAATAATTGTTGAATTATACCATTTTTATGGTTAGAATTATACAATAAAACTTTAAAATAAATATACAATAAAAATTATGCTTCAACACAAAAACTCTTCAACCATCTATGGCACCACTATTTTAGCGGTTCGTAAAAACAATCAAGTGGCAATTGGTGGCGATGGGCAGGTTTCTTTGGGGCAGACAGTATTAAAATCTAATGCTAAAAAAATTAGAAGAATAGGTGATGGCTCAATTATTGCTGGTTTTGCTGGTGCCACCGCCGATGCTTTTACTTTGTTTGAAAGGCTCGAAGGCAAACTCGAGCAATACCCAAAACAACTAACCAGAGCTTGTGTTGAACTTGCCAAAGATTGGCGAACCGATAAATATCTAAGAAAACTCGAAGCCATGATGATTGTGGTTGATAGCGAAATTTCTTTGGTTCTCACTGGCAACGGCGATGTGTTAGAGCCAGAAGATGGCATTATTGGCATTGGTTCTGGTGGCAATTTTGCTCTTGCTTCTGCTCGAGCTTTGGCCGATTCTAGCTTATCTGCCTATCAGATTGTTGAAAAATCACTAAAAATAGCAGCCGATCTTTGTGTTTATACCAATCACAACATTATTATCGATCAACTATGAAAAAAATCTTTTTGCTATTATTGTTTATTGTAATTAATGCCAAATTGGCAGTTGGTGCTGTCAACATTAACATCGATAGCAATCAATATAAAGCAAAGCTCTTGTTTGCTGGGTTTGATGTTAGCGAAGATAGCAAACAAATATTGCAAAAAATTCTCAATAACCTCAAAACAACTGGCTTGGTTGAAACTTTAATTAAAGAGCCAAAAATTTCCTCAGCCGAATTTGCCGATTTAACTGGTCCAGAAATTTTCGACATCAACCTACCGCCAATATTTAGTCAATATCAAAAAACCGGCATCGACGGCATTGTTATTGCTAACTTTAACTACGATTCTATTGGCAATCTGGAAATTAAAATTAGAATGTGGGATGTTTTTGAGAAAAAGCAAATTTTTGGCAAATATTATTCTGCTTCAAAAGATAGTTATGGCAAAATCGGCAACCTCATTAGCAACGAAATTTACCGCTCGGTAAGTGGTGAAGATCGGGGGAATTTTAATTCGCAAATTCTTTATGTATCCGAAACTGGCGGTTTCAAAAAAAGAATCAGAAAAATCTCGGTTGTTGATTTTGACGGTAGCAATTATCGCAATTTAACCGACGGCTCCGAAATCGTGCTCACTCCTATTTTTTCTAAAAGAACAGACGAAATTTTTTATCTTCGTTATTTTCAACAAAAACCACAAATTTTTTCTTTAAATGTTAATTCAACCCGAACTCAAAAAATTGGCGGCTTTCGTGGCACCACTTTGGCTCCAAGTGTGCACCCGCTTGATGCCAACAAGCTATTAATCACCGCCATCGAAGACGGCAACAGCGATATTTTTGAAATAGACACCGAGCAAAATACTGCCAAAAGATTAACCAGCCATCCAGGCATCGACACTACGGCATCTTATTCGCCCGACGGCAAAAAAATTGTTTTTTCTTCCGACAGAAGTGGCGGTCAGCAACTTTATTTAATGTCAAGCGATGGCTTGTCGCTTGAAAAAATCAGCAACGGTGGCGGTTCTTATTCAAAGCCAGTGTGGTCGAAAAATGGCAAATTTATTGCTTTTACCAAAATAAAAGGGGGCAAATTTTTTATTGGCATTATGTCGGGTAATGGCGGTGGCGAAAAACTGCTAACTACAGCCTATTTGGTTGAGGGGGCAAGATGGTCGCCCAACGATCGTTATTTGATTTATTCTAAAAAACTTGGGGCTTATGGTAAAAACTCAATTCCAAAGTTATATGTTATCGACATCATCACAGGCTACGAGCATCAAATCGCCACCCCACCAGAAGAAGGGGCAACAGATCCCGATTGGATATAAAAATACCACTTCCATAAATAAATATCGCACTTCGATCTAATCACCCTCCCGCTTTACGGGAGGGTCGAAACTACAAAGTAGTTTCGGGGAGGGGTCAGAAGACTACATCACAACATCGATTTTGCATAATGATTTTTTAACCCCCCACGAAGCTAGCAAGCTAGCTTCTGCTCCCCCGTAAAGCGGGGGAGCGATTAGATCGAGGTAATATTATCGCCCTAGAATGCGATATTTATTTATGGAAATGGTATAATACCATTTCGATCGGAATTCCCCTTTATTGTTGCAGATTGGTAAAATATTTATTGATTGCCAACACCAAATTATTGACAATTTTTCTTTTATACAAAACACTGTTTAGCATTTCTTCTTCTTGTTTGTTTGAAAGATAGCCAAGCTCAATTAAAACCGAGGCAACATCAGGGGCGGTAAGCACCATAAAACCAGCAAAGCGATGTGAGTTTTGTAATATTTTTATTTCTGCTTGCTTCATTGCCAAAACCACCTCTAAAGCAAATTTTGCCGAGTGATTTTTGGCTTGTCTTTGCGATAGATCGATGAGGGTTTTTACAATATCTTTGCTAGCATTGGTAAAATCAACTCCATAAATAATGTCGGCCTGATTTTCTTTTTGAGCTAAAATTTCTGCCTGTTTGTCGGATGATTTTTCTGATAAAGTATAAATTGAAAAACCAGAAACATTATTGTCTGTAATCGAGTTGGCATGAAGCGAAATAAATAAATCTGCTTTTTTCTTTCGAGCAAATTCGACCCTAGTTTTTAACGGTAAAAATTTATCATCTTCTCTGGTTAAAAAAACCTTATATTTATTGTCTTTTTTTAGTTGTTTGGCTAGCTCTTGGGCATAAGCAAGAGTGAGGTTTTTTTCGTAAGCACCACCATAAATCCCGATGGTGCCAGGATCTTTTCCGCCATGACCTGCATCAAGCACGATGATGAGCTTTTTTTTGCCGTCTCTGATAGTGTATTTTACTTGTGAATCTGTGGTTTTTTTGATAATAACATTATTTTCTGGATCTGTTGCTGTTTTGCTGTCAATAGAGTTTTTTTGGTTTGCAATAAGTTGTGGTAAATTGTTGCTAAGCAAGTCGAAAGATATTGAGTTTTGTTGATGATTGGTGGCGATGTTTTGCAATAACAATTCTTCTGTTAAATCAAAAACCAATCTTAATTCGCTTTGTTGAGTTCGAAAACGAAAAGAGCTGATAAAATTTGGCAACACTGGTTTATAATTGGCTTGTGACAGAGCGGTATTTTTTAAATCACAAACAAGTCTGGGCGGATTTTGCAGAGTAAATATTTTAAATTCTGGATTGCTGTTGAAAAATAAAGTGGCTTTTTTAGTGTTATTGCTGTTGACGAATTCGATTTTTTCAAATAAAACTTGTTTTTTTGTGGCTTGATTGGCAAAACAATGTTGATGATAACTAAGCAAAACCAAGCACCAAGCAACACAAAACCATATAATTTGTTGTAAGTTTTTGTTCATACTTGACAATTAATTGCATTTAAAAACCATTCACTTGCCAAATTTTATGCTGTTAAATGTTGATTTTCAAGATAAAAAATGAAATCTACACTTTTTGCTTGCCTAATTTGCAAGTGAAATTGTTTTGACAATAATAAAATTAATTTAATAATTAATTTTATTATTTTTATGCGATCAGCACCATCTGTTGGCGGTTATTCTGAGCTTATACCAATTCCCATATTTATAAGCTATATAAATATGGGAATTGGTATTAGAGCTAGTGCTACCAGCTCTGTGATTGCATTACCGAAGAAAAACCTAATGCACATTCGGTTACTAAACCAAAATTGATGGAACCAACTTTACAAAATAAACAAGGACTATAATTAACATTATTAATGATTTTTGGCAAAATTGTTTTTGTCTTTATAAATTATGATATTGTTTTTAATATTTAATTTTACTTTTACTTTTTTATGCCAGATGATATGATGCCATTAGACAGCAATGATTCTGGAAGTGACTCTGGTTTTGATTCTGAGGACTCTGGTTTTGATTCTGATGACTCTAGTTCTGCTGTTTGGTTGCTTGATAGAGGAAATGCTTCACAAGTTATTGATCGCAATAGGATCGCATATTTTTTAAGGCAAGGTCAATTAGCTACTGTTGCACTGCGCGATACTGGTGTTGCAAATGGTGTTTATTTGAATCAAGACCAAATTACTCAAAAAATGAGAGAGCTTTTAGAATTGATAATTCAAAAAAAAGATAGTGAAGATTTGTTAGACAATATTTATAATTATTTTACAATATCTGAACCATATTTTTTTAGAGGACAAAATTTAACCGAACAAGGGGTAAAAGATTTTTTTAAAAACCAAATTATAATAGCTCGTTGCGAAAGTGTAAAAGACCCATCAGGAAACACTTATATTAAAGATGGTAAAGGTGCAGAATTTCTTGCAACAATAGGATCGATAATATTAAGTAAAATTAAATTTGAGGATACTTTTTTAGAAGAAGATTCGATTGTGAATTCTTTAAAAGAATGTGTCAAAGGGTTGGAAGATATGAGATTGGTAAGTCAACCTCTTCCAACTTCAGCTGCTATTTTAGTAACAAAAGTAAAAACAAATATCCTCAGTTTATAATATTGCCTTGATATGTTTAGTAAAAATATTTGCAACTTATACCATTTCAACTTTAAAATTAATCAATCTAACAAAATATTTTAAGTTGAAATGGTATAAGTTGCATTATATTGTTTTTAATTTAAAAAAATTGTGCTTAAATACTGATTTTCAAATTAAAATGGTATAAATTTATGATTTTACAAGAATATCAATATTGTTTAAACGGCGATCAGCCTAATTTTCGACCAAAAAAAATGGTCATTATGCTGCACGGTTATGGTTCGAATGCTAAAAGTTTGTTGGAGTTGGCTCGGTTTTTGGCTTTGCCCGAAGTGGTTTTTGTTGCTGTAAATGCGGTGAGTCGCTGGGAAGGTGGTTTTTTTGATAGCTACCAATGGTTCTCGCTCTATGCCAATAACGGGCAAAGAAAGCAGTTGGCAGAAATTTCTTTGCAAATTAAAGAAGCAAATTTGCAACTTGCCAATTTTATTGCAGACCAGCTCAAAAAATGGCAACTTAATTATGCCGATTTAGTGTTGTTGGGTTTTTCGCAAGGGGCGATGATGGCGAGCTATCAGGGGTTCACTTTGCCACAACAAGTGGCAGGAGTGTTAAGTTATTCTGGTAGAATTATTTTACCAACTTTGTTGCAACAGGCTATTTTGTTTAAACCAAAAACCTGTTTAATACACGGTAAGCAAGATTCGGTTTTGCCTTTTGAAAATTTTTTGGAAGCAAAAAAGATTCTTGCCGAATTGAATGTTGCTTATCAAGATTGTGCTTTAGATAATCTAGATCACAGCATTGATAACCGTGGCATCGAGGTTGGTAAAAAATTTTTACAAGAAGTGTTTTTATATTAATTTTAATTTTTTATGCCACATATTGATAGAAATCGTTTAGCATATTCGATGTTAGCACCCCATTTCGGAGTTGTCTTAGGTTTGGGTTATTTTGTTATTAAGGCTACTTTTAATGGAGGAAATAATAATTCAGTTAATAATACTGGTGCTTCTGCTAATAATACTGGTGCTTCTGCTAGTGATAGTGTGGATGATATGTTCAGGTGTTGCCTTGTTGGTGGAGTTGTTGGCTTATTAGCGACGATTGCAGTGAGGGTTGCGGATTTGTATTTACGGCGGTCGATTTCAGATGAAGGGCAAGGTAGTCGTGGTCTAGATGAAGAAAAATATTTAGAAAAACAAGTAAAAGAAGTTTATGATGCGATTGAAAAAGATATGAATAATGATGAATTAAATGATGAAGGCAAGAAAGCAGCAATTAAGAACATTCTTTTTAATAGATTTGCCTGTCAAGGCAATAGTCGGCACATTGTTAACAGTCAAGAACAATTATATTATTTGAGGAGTTTAGAAGCTGGACCAGTGAATTTGTATCAAAAAATACATAAATTTTGTTGTTGTATCAAAAGAAGTAAGCCTGAATTTAAAAATCCAGAAATATTGCAGTTAATGCAAGACTATTTTGAGGCTGTAGTAGGAGCGGAAGATTATACGAAGTTGGTAGATGAATTTGTTGAAAACCGTAGGCGACAAACGGGGGAAGGGCTAGGGCGGAGAGGAGGCTCAGGACCAAGCACATCGGTTTCTGAAGCAAGGGTGGATGCAGGTGGTGAGAGAGCTCTTCTTCTCGAGGGACTTTAAAAATATAACAAAAACCTCCTTTAATTATTTATAACATCCAAGGCTTTTTGATGTAAAATGCTGTTGGCAGAGGCAAGAAGCTTGGTATTGGATTGTAGTTTTAGTTTGTTGCCCTGCCAATCGCTCACCACCCCGCCAGCATTTTGAATAATCGGAATAATAGCGGTGAAATCATAAACTTTTAAACCCGGTTCAATAATCAGATCAACAAAACCCATAGCTAAGCAGGCATAATTGTAGCAGTCGCCACCATAAATTACTCCGCCGATTTTTTGATATTTAGTGAGTTTGTTAATTGTTTCGAATGTTTTGAGATCTTCGTTGCAGAAAAAATAAGGAGAGGTGGTGCAAAGAACCGCATCGGCTAAATTGTGGCATTGTCTGGTTTTGATGGTTTGCTGATTAAAAATGGTTTGTTTTTGTTGGTTGGTGAACCATCTTTCTTGTGTGATTGGTTGGTTTATCATACCAAAAATTGGTTGCTGATGGCTAACAAAGCCAATTAAATTGCCAAAAACTGGCTTGCCTGTAATAAAAGAAGAAGTGCCATCTATGGGGTCTAAAACCCATAAATTATCGGCGGTTTCTTGGTGGCTTGGATATTCTTCGCCAATAATGCCGTGTTGCGGAAAGTGTTTTTTGATTTCGGCGATCCAAGCAAATTCTATTTCTTGATCTGCCAAAGTGACGGGGGATTGATCGAGTTTTGCCACTTCCCCATTAGCAAGCCGGTAATATTTTTTGGTAATAATATCGGCAATGTCTGCCAAATGATGGGCGAAGCTAATAATTTCCATTATTTTTCTATTAAAATATTGATTTGTTTCTTTTTACTATAGTTGCTTGCTGTGATGGTTTGTTGATAGCTTTTGATGTAGCATAAATCATCTTTTGGATTGTTTTTTTGGTCTTCGTCTTGGCAAAAATATATTTTGCCTTGTAAGAATAGTTTTTGATTATCGGCAACGGCATTTAGGCTTATTTTGTTGCTTTTGATGTCGTTCCAGTTAAAAAAAGCAATTAAATTTGCTTTATTCTCTTTGGCAATTTCTACTACACTTAAAAAACTCGGGGCAGATTGATTGATTTTCCAGCCCTTTTTGGCAGAAATATCGATAGCAATTTGAGTGTCGCTTGCTATTTGAGTGCTGGGAATATTTTCGAGGTTTGGTAAATATTCAAGAAAGCTTTCTTTGGGCAATTTGAGTGGCGGAACGATGTTAAAAAGTTTAGAAGCAAGAGAAGTTCGATTGATGTTGATAATTCTGTTGTTGCCAGAATCAACAAGATAAAAGCTATCGATGCCAAGCAAAATATTGTGTGGTTCATCGAGTTGAGTGTTGTTGCCTAAATTGTCGCCTTGGTTGTTTTTTATTAGTTCTTGCTCTTGATAATTGGTTGAATCGAGTTTGAGAAGAGAATTTGCGAAAGTGTTGGCAATGTAAATGCCGGTGTCGTCAACGGCAAAGCCTCTGGCATTTTGTAATTTATTGTGAGTATTGCTGTATATTTTGCTAATTTGTTGATTTTTGTCGACAAGATAAAGGGCGGAGTTGGCAGAATCAAGAACATAAAGTTTTTTGTTGAAAACATTGAGTGCTGTTGGTTGGGGCTGATTTAACTGTTTTTTGAGTTCGTTATTAATTTTGGTGAGTGGCTGAATGGTTTTTTCTGATAAAGAATAAGAAAGAATTTGCGAACTGCCAGAATTGCTAAAAATGAGATTGTTTTGATCGGGGAAAAAAGCTAGATCGACAGGCGAAAATAAAGAAACCTCGTTGGCTTTTTTGGTTTCGTTAATTTCTTCGCCAATAAAACTGTTGCCAGCAATGGTTTTTACTTGATTGTTGTTGAGATCAATTAATCGCAGAGCATGGTTGTTGGTGTCGGCAACAATAATGGTGTTGTTGTTTTGATTAAAGATGATGCCTTGCGGGTTGTTAAAAGCAGAATTTTGTAAATCGCCATCTTGCAAGGCTTTTTTACCAGAGCCGATTTTGGCAATTATGTCGCCTGCCAAAGTGCTGATGATGATGTTGTTTTGAGCACTGTTGGCAATAATAAAAGCAGATATTTGTTTGTTGTCAATTGACAGTTTATTGGCTTGAACAATTTTGGTTGGATAGCTTAACACATTGGTGATTAGACGATCTTGTTCTAACAAAATTGGCAGTTTTTGGCGATTAAGACTAAAGCGATTGCTGTGTAATAATTTTTCTGTTTTTTGTAGAAAACTAGCGATGTCGTTAAGAGTGTTTATTTTGGCGATTTGTTTGGCATTTTGATCAAACAAAATCAGGGTTGGGGTTTGTTGAACTTGAAAAATGTCGACAAGTGTTTTTGCGGAATCGTTAATTATTGGATGGGTGATGTTGTTGCGAACGATAGCTTTATTGAGAGTTTTTCTTTCTTGTTGGGTGGTAAATTTGGCAGTATGAATGCTAATAACCGCCAAACCGGGATATTTTTCTTGCAAATCGTTGAGTTGATTGATGGTTTGCAAGCAAGAAAAACAAGCGTAATGCCAAAAATTTAAGATGACAATTTTATTTTGCAAATCTTTAATGGTGAGAGACTTTGAAACATTGAGCCAATTATTGATTTGATTAACTTTTTCTAGTTGATTAAGAGGAGATTCTTGCCAACTTTTATTTTTAGAAATGTTAGCAAAAATACTAAAAATAATCCATAAAATTGCTAAGATTGAAGTGATTAACAATAAAAATGATTTATCTTTTTTGCTCAGTATCATTCTGGTTTTTTGGTAGAGTTTATTTCTTCTTGCAGAAGTTTATTAATCAATTGTGGATTAGCTTGCCCTTTGGTTTCTTTCATTATTTGACCGATGAAAAAGCCAAATAATTTTTGATCGCCAGCAACACATTTGGCAAAATTATCTTGGTTGTTAATAATTACTTTTTTTATAATAGCAATTAAAGCAGAAGAATCAGATACTTGTTTAAGCCCTTTTTCTTGCACAATAATAGAGGCTTTTTTATTGGTTTCAAGCATTGTATCGAGCACATCTTTGGCGATTTTGCCTGAAATTTCACCAGATTTAATTAAAGAAAGAAGCTCAATTAAATGACTGGCGGGAAGGTTTAGATTGGCAAAATCGATGTTTAACTTGTTCATTCTGCCAAATAATTCAACGGTAAGCCAAGAAACACAAAGTTTTGGCTCGTGATGGGCGATAAGTTGCTCAAAATATTGTGAAATTTCTTCTTCGGCAGTTAAAACCCCAGCATCATATTCGGAAATGTTGTATTGCTTGATGTAGCGAGCTTTTTTCAGCCAAGGAAGTTCGGGTAAATTTTGCTTAATTTCATCGATAATTGCTTGTTCTAACACCAGTTTTGGCAAATCGGGATCGGGAAAATAGCGATAATCCATAGCATCTTCTTTGCTTCTCAATGCCCTTGTTTCGCCGTTGACGGCATCAAATAATCGGGTTTCTTGCTTAATTTGTTGCCCCGATTCAAGCAATTGCACTTGTCTTTTTGCTTCAAACTCAATAGCTCGAGCAATGTTTCGCATTGAATTGAGATTTTTTATTTCGCAACGGGTGCCTAAAATTTTAGAGCCAACAACTCTCACCGAAACATTGGCATCGCATCTCAAATTGCCTTTTTCCATATCGGCATCTGAAGTTTTTAAACAACGAAGTAGTGAGCGAACGGTTCTTACATATTCGGAAGCTTCTTGTGGCGAGCTTAGATGAGGCTTGGAAACTATTTCCATTAAAGCAATACCTGATCTGTTGAGATCGATTAGTGATAATTGTGGATGCTGATCGTGTATTGATTTTCCGGCATCTTGTTCGAGATGAATTCTTTCGATGCCGATGGTTTTTTTGACAAGCTCTTTTTTTTCGTTTTGGAAAGCGATTTCTAGTTCGCCTTCCCCTACTAACGGATGCAGATATTGCGATATTTGATAGCCTTGCGGTAAATCTGGATAAAAATAATTTTTACGGTCAAAAACCGACACCGAATTAATTTTTGCCCCAATGCCTAAGCCAGTTTTTACGGTTTGATAAACCGCCTCAATATTGATAGTGGGAAGCATTCCGGGGAAAGCAACATCAACTAAAGATACTTGCGAATTTGGGCTGGCACCAAAAGAAATTGCAGATCTTGAAAAAAGCTTAGAATTAGTGGCGATTTGGGCATGGATTTCGCAACCTATCACCACTTCATAAACATTGTTTTTTCCTTGAACTTGATACATAAATTAACGATTTTTAAAAAAGAAATTTAAGAAATTTTTTATAGAGCTTGGTTTGCTGTTTTTTTGTTGATAATGTTTTTTCTTTTTTCTATCATAGCGATCGTGACGATTTTTTTGATAGCGATGTTGCTGTTGCTGTTGAGGCTCTTGCTCGAAATCGGGTTCGCAGTTTTGTTCGTTAGTGTCAAAATCTTGTAAATAAGATTGCTCGATATTGAGTTGATTTACTTTGCCTGTGGCGATTTTCATATCAAATTCTCTTTTTTCTTCTTCGGAAAGATTTTTTCTTTTTTTGATATTAAAACCATTAACCCCGTTTTCTTCACTCGGATGAAAAAAGATGTAGATGTTATAATTTTTTTCGGTGAGGTCTATTTCATTTTTTTTGTAGTTGATGATGTGAGATATGGTTTTGGCATCGGTGTAAACATAAATCACTCCTGCTTGCTTGTCGGCACAAGCATGCCTTATGGCTCTTAAAATGCTAACTACTAAAATTTCTACCGAACGAACAAAACCAGTTCCGCCACAATGTTGGCAAGGAGTGGTGATGGTTTCAAAAAAACTAGAACCCAATCTTTGTCGAGACATTTCAAGCAAGCCAAACGAACTGATTCTGCCCATTTGAATTCTGGCTCTATCGTTTTGCAGTTCGTCTCTTAAACTTCTTTCGATATTTCTTCTGTTTCTTTGATCTTCCATATCGATAAAATCAATGACGATTAAACCCGCCAAATCTCTTAATCTTAATTGTTTGGCGATTTCTTTTACGGCTTCTAGGTTAGTGTTGTAGGCGGTTTCTTCGATGCCAGATTCTTTTGTTGATTTGCCAGAATTTATATCGATGGCAACCAATGCTTCAGTGTTGTCGATAACAAGCGAACCGCCAGAAGGGAGGGCTATTTTTTTTTCGTAAAGAGCTGATATTTGTTGCTCAATGCGATATTTGTTAAAAATTGGGAGGCGATCGTTGTGAAGATTGATGTTGTGCTTATTGTTTGGCATAGTGAGTTTAGCAAAATCAAGCACTGTTTGATAGGCTTCTTCTCCTTCAACAACCACTTCGGCGATTTGCTCGTTATAAATGTCGCGAATGCATCTGCGAATGATATCGTCTTCGGCATGTATAAAAGATGGGGCGGTAGAAGATGAGGCAGAATCTTGAATGTTTTGCCATAGTCGGTTTAAATATTCGCAATCTCTTTTGATATCTTCTGGTTTTTTGCCAACCCCTGCTGTTCTGATAATTAAAGAGCGATCGATTGGCAAGTTGATGTCGTTGAGAATGGCTTTTAAAATTTTTCTATCGCGAAAATTGTCGATTTTTTTTGAAACACCGCCTTTGTTTGGTGTATTTGCCATCAATACACAATATTTGCCGGCAATAGAAATGTAGGTGGTCATAGAGGCACCTTTGTTGCCTCTTTCTTCTTTTACGGCTTGCACCAGCACAAGTTGCCCAGTTTTAATAACATCTTGCAGTTGGTATTTTTTATAAATATTGTAGATGTTAGATTTGTTGTTGTCTTTGTGTTCGGCTGTTTCTTCTTCAAGCGAATAGGAACCGATAGCAAAACTTTCTTGCTCATCTTTTTGTTGAGAAGAATAGCTGTTTGTTTCTTCTTCGTCGTCTTGCCTGGTGTTTTGCGGAACGGTGGAATCGAGAATTTTTTGCTTTTCGGTATCAGAGACTTGAAAATATTTAGGATGAATATCAGAAAATGGCAAAAAACCGTGACGATCCGAGCCGTAATCGACAAAACAAGCCTGCAAAGACTGCTCAACTCTCATTACTTTGGCAAGATAGATGTTGCCCTTAATTTGTTTGATAGAATAGGCAGAGCGATCAAAATCGAGTAATTTTGAATTTTGATCGACAACTGCTATTCTGGTTTCTTCTCGATGTGCCGAATCAATTATTATGCAATTATTTGTCATATTTGGTAATTTAATGTAAATAAAACATAAACAATAATGTAAATCTGTTGATATTTTTCACATAATTTCTAATAAAAGTGATATTTTTTCAATTGTGATGTTGATAAAAACAACCTGTTTTAATTTGTAATTTTGATTGATAACTTCATATTTTTCACTTTTTAAATATAAATGATCTTAAGATTTACTGTTAATTGTTTGTATTTTATTTTGGTTAGCTATATTGATTTATCTATATTGGTTTGTGGTTTTAAGTAAAAATTTATTGTTAATTTTATTTTAAACTATTTTTTTGCCCTTAATTTATTGTATTACTTAAAAAAGTAGGCAAAAAAAACCTATAAATTAAAAACTATTATGATACAACAAAATATAATTTCAACATAAAAAAATTGTTTAAATAATTTTCTTTGCTTTTTGCAATTCTTTAATTTTTATAAATTTAGCGAATCTTGAAAAAGCAAAAAGAGAGCTGTAAATTAAGCCATCTAGGCCATAAATGAAATATCTTCTAATAATAAAAGCTTTCAAAAAACTCAGCAAAGGAGTGAGAAAAATTTTAATATTAGAAACGGTTTTATTTTTTTTTATAGCATCTTCTGCTTGCATTTGTGAATAAGAATTGATTTTTTCGATCCAGTGGGCGAAAGAACGAAAAGACTGGTGATAGACAATGTTTTTTAATTGTAAAATTTTGCCATTAGGCTGTTTTAACACCACCGAATCATGCACAGAACTATTGCGAAAACCAGCATAATCAACATTATATAACCTTAATTGATTGTAATAATAAGCAAATTTTTTTGGTTTTTCTTCAAAGCGAAATTTATTGACAATTTTTAAGTAAAAACCAACAACTTCACTAGAAATTGGCCTGCTGAAAATATTTTTGATTTCGTCGGCCAATTCTGGCGATATTTCTTCGTCGGCATCAAGATTAAGAAGCCATTTGTTTTGACATTGTTCTTGGGCGAAAATTTTTTGAGCCCCATAGCCATTCCAAGCATTAGAAATAACTTTTGCTCCGCAATTTTTGGCAACCAAACAAGTGCTGTCGGAGCTGTGCGAATCTACCACGATAATTTCTTGAGCAATATTTTTTACAGAATTAATGGTTTTGGCCAATCTATCTGCTTCATTTTTGGTGATGATAAAAACCGAAATTGGTAACATATAAATAAGATTTCATAAGATTTAATTAGGTCTTTAAATTATAATTAACAACAATTTAAAATGCAAAATGACTTTTTTAAAATAATGTATTGAAAAAAAAAATTAACTGATGAAAATAATAGTATGATGTGTTGAAACATATATTTTTTTCACTTTATTTTTTGTTTTGGCAAAAATTTCAGTTTCAACATTTTTATAATAGAAAATAACCAAAAAGCAATTCATTTATGAAAAAAAGCAAAAAAAGAACTATTATTTTATCGGTTGCACTAATATTTTTATTGTTTAATGTTTTTGGTGTTGCTTATTATTTTTATAAAGTTGGTTCGGCAAAAAATGTTAATAATAAACCAGAAGTTTATCAAGAAGTAAAATCCGAAACAATAAAAGATAATGCTAAAATAGTCGATTCGGCACCGAAAATAGAAGGCAAAGAAAAAGACCGCAACGATCCAAAAGATAAAAAAATATTAAATAGCCCACTTGTTAAAATACAAGAAGACGATTTTTATATTGGTGATAAAAATGCACCCATTGTTTTTATTGAATATGCCTCGCTTTCTTGCCATCATTGTGCAGAATTCACCAAAGAATCTTTCTCAAAGTTGAAAGAAGAATATATAGATAATGGTAAAATGGTTTTTTCTTTTAGAAACTTCCCGTTAAATAATCAGGCATTGCTTTCGTCATTGGTGGCAGAGTGCTATGCCAATCAGCAAGAAAATAAGCATCAAAAATATTTTGATGTAGTAAAAATATTGTTTCGCACCCAAGAAGAATGGGCTTTCGATCAAAAATTTTCTGATAAATTAAAAGCAATTTTAAAGTTAGATGGTTTAAGCGCAGCAAAATTTGATGAATGTGCAAAAAATCAAAAATTATTAGAAAAAATATTAAAAAACAGAATAGATGCCATTGAGCAATTATCTTTAAATTCAACACCAACCTTTTTTATTAATGGCAAAATTGTTGAAGGCTTTGTTGATTATCCTTCTTTGAAGAAAATTATAGACAATATTTCTGGCAACACTAAATAAACAAAATGTCTAAAATTAACTCTATTAACAATTTTAGCATAGCATCTTCTAAAAGCGGTAGCTTTCTTAAATATCTAACGGAAATACAAAGGTTTCCAATTTTAACCGCAGAAGAAGAAATTAAATATGCTAATCAATTTGTTAATAATCCTGATAGTGCAGAAGGCAAAGAGGCGGCTAAAATGTTAATTCAAAGCCATTTAAGATTGGTGGTAAAAATTGCTAATAAATTCAAAAATTATGGCATACCTGTAAGCGATTTAGTTTCAGAAGGAAATATTGGTTTAATTCAAGCTTTAAAAAAATTTGCACCCGATAAAGGCTTCAGGTTTTCAACCTATGCTATGTGGTGGATTCGAGCTTTTATGCAAGAATATATTTTGCGATCTTGGTCTTTAGTAAAAATTGGCACCACTCTTGCTCAAAGAAAATTGTTTTTTAATTTGCATAAAATCAAGAAAAAACTAGGTTATAATCAAGAAAAATCTTTATCTTACAATCAAATCTCTGAAATTTCTAATAATTTAGGAGTTTCTGACAAAGAAGTAGCCGAGATGGATTCTCGGTTATCGCAATCTGATTCTTCTTTGCATTCTACCATTAAAAATGATAACGAAGAAATTGCCGAAGACATAGAGTTGGTTGTTGATAATTCGCCCAATCAAGAGCAAATATTTGCCGAAAACCAGCATCATCAACAGCAAAAAAACCTATTTCGGCAAGCTTTTGAAACATTAAATCCCAGAGAACAAGAAATATTATACAAAAGACAAATACTTGACAGCACCTACACTTTGGGGCAGTTAAGCAAGCAATATAATGTCTCTGGCGAACGAATTAGACAAATAGAAGAAATGGCTATTAAAAAAATCAAAAATCATATCGCTAAATTGCTACAAAATCATAATATTTAACCGCAATGTTTACAGGCATCATAACTCATCAAGCCGAAGTTTGTTTATTAGAAAAACAACAAAATGCCGATTTATTGTTGGCTCTAAAATTAAAGCATCTTTCTTTAAAAGATCGTCAATTAATTATTGGCTGTTCTATTGCTTGCAACGGCATTTGTCTTACTCTCGTCAAGAAACAACAAACGGCAGAAGATATTATTTTGTTTTTTCAAGCATCTGCAGAAACCGTGGCAAAAACTACTATAAATAATTGGCAATTACAACAAATCATTAACTTAGAATTTTCATTAAAATTAGGCGACGAGCTAGGCGGGCATTTGTTGCTCGGCCATATTGACACAACAACCAAAATTCTTTTTATCGAGCAAAAAAACGAATCTTGGGAGTTTGTTTTTGGTAATCCAAGCCTTGTTTCTTGTTTGATTGCTAAAAAAGGCTCTGTTGCCATTAACGGTGTGTCGCTAACTGTAAACGACATTGATAATACTAGTTTTGCTGTTAATATTATTCCGCATACTTTTTTTCATACTAATTTTCAGTTTTTGCAAATAACAGACGAGGTGAATCTAGAGGTTGATCCTTTTGCTCGATATTTGGCAAACTATTTGCAACATCAAAATTTAAGTCTTTATGCAAAAAATAATTAATTTATCTACTATTCCAGAAATCATAGAAGAGGCTAAACAGGGCAAAATGTTTATTTTAATAGACGATGAAAACCGAGAAAACGAGGGCGATTTAGTGATGCCAGCTCAAAAATGCACCGCTCAACACATTAATTTTATGGCAACTTTTGGTCGGGGCTTGATTTGTTTGGCTCTTACCGCCAAAAGAGTAAAACAGCTAGAATTGTCGCTGATGTCTAGTAATAATCAATCAAAAAATAAAACCGCTTTTACTGTTTCAATTGAGGCCAAAGAGGGCATTAGCACCGGAATTTCTGCCTATGATAGAGCAAAAACAATAGAAGTTGCTATTGATTCTGCTTTGGGCAAAGAAAGCTTGGTTTCTCCTGGTCATATTTTTCCGTTACAAGCAGAAGAGGGTGGAGTTTTGGTAAGGGCTGGACATACCGAAGCATCTGTTGATTTGGCGATTTTGGCCAATCTTAACCCTTCTGCGGTAATTTGCGAAATTATGAACGACGATGGCACAATGGCAAGATTACCTCAATTATTAAAATTCGCCCATAAGCATAAACTAAAAATAGCGACCATTGCCGATTTGATAGAATATAGAAGAAAAAACGAAAAATTAATCGAAATGGTGGCAAGTTATGATTTCAATCACAGTGTTGGCGGGTGTTTTGTGGCAAAAATTTATCGCAATATTTTAGATGGTGTAGAGCATATCGCTTTTGTTAAGGGTGATATTACCAAAAATTCATCAACTTTAGTAAGAATGCACCATCTTAATATTGTGAATGATTGTTTTAATTGGCTAGATAATCCAAAAAATAACAGTCTTAACAAGGCATTTAAAAAAATTGCAAAAGCTGGCAGTGGAGTTGTGGTGGTGGTGAGGCAACCTACAGAATCTATTTCTGATTTTTTTAATCTAACCAAACAACATAATAATTCGGCTCATATTTTAAGAAATTATGGCATAGGCGCCCAAATTTTAGCAGATTTGCAAATTAAAGATCTAATTTTGTTGTCAAATAATAAACAATCAGTAATTGGTCTTGAAGGTTATAATATTAAAATATCTGGTTACCGTAAATTATATTAAAAAAGCATCTAAAAACACTTTTATAAATTTTTTTAGAGATTATGTCAAAATTTCTCTTGTAAAATATAAAAAACAACTTGCATTTTAAAAAACATCTTTTAACATTAATGTTTATTAAAAAAAGTTATGAGCATTAGTTTTATAATTTTTTGCTTATGTTAATTGAAAATACAAAAAAATGCAACATTCTTTATATGAAACCGTTTTTATTGCTCGTCAAGATCTTTCAACAGATGATATCGAAGCATTAATTGGCAAATTTTCTAAAATTATTACCGATGAAAAAGGTAAAATATCTTACGAATATTGGGGCCTTAGAACTTTAGCTTTTCCAATCAAAAAAAATAGTAAAGGTCATTATATTCTTCTTAACATCACATCAACAAAGCAATCTGTTGCTGAATTAAGAAGAATAATGAGCTACAACGAAAACATTATTCGTTCTATGACTTTTGCCGTTGCTTCTCACTCTCAAGAATCTTCTTTGTGTGTTAATATCAAAGATCCTAATGCTAAAAAAGAGAAAAAAGAAGAAAACAGCAATCTTGATCTCATCTTATCTCAAATTCAATTCGAGGCATAAAATATGACTACCAACAACAATACAGTTCGCAACATCAACACTCACGAAAATGAAAATACTTTTTTAAGAGTATCTTTGGTTAATCAGAGTGTATTCATCAGAAAGAAAAAAACTTGCCCACTAAAAAACTATCCTCTGTCTGAAATTAACTATAAAAATTTGAAATTACTTAACAAATTTTTATCTGAAAGAGGCAAAATTGTGCCAAGTCGCATTACCAATGTTGGTCTTAAAAAACAAAGAGCAATTGCTAGAGCAATCAAACATGCAAGAAAACTAGCCTTAATTTCGCCAATCAAAAAAGATCTAAATTTTAATCAATAATATTTATGAAAATTATTCTTACTGCAAATTCTAAATTAGGTAAAATTGGCGATGTTGTTGTGGTTAAAAATGGTTATGCTAAAAATTTTCTCATCCCAAATAAAAAAGCGATTTGCTTAACAAAAGAAAATCAAAAAACATTCGAAGCACAAAAACATTTATACGAACAACAAAATGCTAATTCTATCGATTTAGCAAATTCTATCAAATCTGTTTTAGAGCAAAAAAATATCATTATCATCGAAAATGCCTCTGATGACGGTCATTTATATGGTTCGGTCAATTCTACTTTGATTGCCAAAAAAATAAATGAAATTATCAATGGCAACAAAGTAGAAAGAAACAATATTATCTTGCAAAAACCAATCAAAGAAGTGGGTCTTTATCAAATAAACCTAAACTTACATCCGGCTGTTGAAATTTTGGCAAAAGTAGTTGTTTCAAGAAGTGAATCAGAAGTTGCTTCTATGTTAGCAAATGCTTAACACATAAGCAAAACAATGATTATATTTCCTGCTATAGATATCAAAGATTCTAAGTGTGTAAGACTTGTTAAAGGCGATATGTCTGCTCCAACTGTTTTTAATCATTCTCCAGTTGAGCAGGCGATATACTTTGAAAATGCTGGTTTTAAATTTTTGCATGTTGTTGATCTAGACGGTGCCATTGCTGGTAAGTCTGTTAATTTTTCTGTCATCAAATCGATTGTTGAGGCGGTTAAAATACCAGTGCAGGTTGGTGGGGGCATTCGTTCGTTGCAAGATATTGAAAAATTTTTATCAATTGGGGTTAATAGAATTATACTTGGCACCGTGGCTACCAAAGATCCAAAACTCGTTATCGATGCTTGTAAAAAATTTCCCGGAAAAATTGTTATTGGCATAGATGCCATCAACGGCTTTGTGGCAACCGACGGCTGGGTTAAAAGTAGCAAAATAAAAGATAGCGACTTGGCCAAAAAATTTGAATATTGTGGCGCTTCTGCCATTATTTACACCAACATTGAAAAAGACGGCACTTTAAGCGGTCCAGATTATTTATCAACCCACAATATTGCCAAAAACTTGTTAATACCCGTAATTATGTCGGGTGGCATTTCGTCTTTACACGACATTAAACAAGCTAAAAAATATGAAAAAGATGGCATAATTGGTGTTATTGTTGGCAGGGCAATTTACGAGAAAAAAATTGAAATTAACGACTTGGTTCAACAATTTGTAAAATAAAAAATTATTGAGCTAAATTTTCTTTTAACACACACTTTAAACCAATCAAAATTTTATGTCAAAACTACCTAAAATAGCTCAAAATAGCCCATTTGCAATTGAAGTTGAGGCTGGTAAAAAATATTCTTGGTGTTCTTGTGGCTTGTCGGCAAAACAGCCTTTTTGTGATGGAGCTCATAAAGCCTTTAAAAATCCAGATGGCTCTAGTGTGATGAAATCTGTAGCTTTCGTAGCCGAAAAAAATGAAACTCTATATTTTTGCGGTTGTAAACATAGCTCTCACCCAATTTTATGCGATGGTTCTCATGCAAAACTAACACAAAATGAGCAAGAATAAAGAAAAATCTTTTGGCTTATGGTCTTTGTTGCCATATTTTTTGCCTTATAGAAAAAAAGTTATTTTAGCATTTGTTGCTTTATTTACTACTGCGATAATGGTTTTGTTTTTTGGTAAAGCCATTAAATATCTTATCGATTATGGTTTTAATCGGGTCGATCCCCATCTTAACTTGATGATTATTATTTTTGTTTTGGCGGTTTTTGTTTTGGCGGTTGCTGGTTATTATCGTTCTTTTCTTATCAATTCTGTTGCCGAAAATGTTATTAACGACATGAAGCAAAAATTATATGCTCATATTTTAACTTTTTCTCCAGATTTTTTTACCAATGCCAAAACTGGCGACATTATTTCTAGGCTCACCGTTGATACTATTATAATTTATAACATTATCAGCAACACTGTTTCATTTTTTTTACGCAATTTAGTGTTGTTTCTTGGTGGTTTATTATTTTTATTTCTCACCAATACCAAGTTGAGTTTGGTGGCTTTTTTAGTTATTTTGTTGGCGGTTTTGCCTATTATTTTTATTGGCAAAATTTTAAAAAAAGTTTCTTATCAAACTCAAAATGCTATCGCTTCTGTTTCTGCCCATATCGAAGAAAGCTTAAACGGCATTCAAACCATTCAAGCCTATTTGTGTGAAAACCGCGAAATCGCTAATTTTAATCAACACAGCAATAATGCGGTTAACTCTTCTTTAAACAAAATACATTTAAAGGCTTTGTTGGTTGCTTTGGTTATCGCCATTTCTTTTGGGGCGGTTTCTGTCATCATTTTAGTTGGTGGGCACGATGTTTTGTCGGGCAAAATAACCGCAGGCGAGTTGTTGTCTTTCTTGTTTTATGCTGTTCTGATGGCAACTTCTTTGGTTGGTTTAAGTCAAATTTTTAGTCAAATACAAACTGCTAGCGGCTCTTTGATGCGAATTGGCGAACTGTTGGCAATAAAACCAAATTTTCCAACAACACAAAATAATGGCAACGAACATAACATTGCCATTTCAGCACCAATTGATATCAATTTCTCGCAAGTCGGCTTTCATTATTTAGAAAAAACTCAACAAAATATTTTAACCGATTTTAATCTAAACATTAATTACGGTGAAAAAATTGGCATTGTTGGTTTGAGCGGTTCGGGCAAAAGCACAATTTTGCAGTTATTGCTAAGGTTTCAACAAGTAACTAGTGGGCAAATATTGTTAAATAATCACAACATCAACGATTTACCACTTGCTTTGCTGAGAGAGCAATTTGCCTATATTTCTCAAAACTGCTTTATTTTTTCGGGCAGTGTTTTTGAAAATATCTCTTATGTCAACAAAAACATTACTAAACAGCAAGTTTTGTCTTTGGTTGAAAACACTCCTGCTTTGCATTTTATTTTAGATTTTAAAGACGGCATTGATACTTTGGTGGGCGAAAAAGGTGTGAAAATTTCTGGTGGCGAAAGGCAACGAATTGCTTTGGCAAGGGCAATTATCAAAGATTCTCCCATATTGCTTCTCGATGAAATAACCTCGGCTCTTGATAATCAAAATCAAAAACTAGTTATGCAGTCAATTAATCAATTGGCAAATCACAAAACCGTAATCACTGTAGCTCATCGTTTATCTTTTTTAAGCAATTGTCAAAAAATTGCCTTTATCCATCAAGGTAAAATAGTAGAATACGGCGAACATCAAGAATTGCTGGCTTTAAATGGTTTTTACCGCAAAATGTTTGATGCCGACATCAATTTCAACTAATATTTCATTATGATAAATTTACAATATGTTTGTCAAAATCCGCAAAATTTTGATGTGGCAATGAAAAATCGCAACAGTAATTTTTCTGCCCAACAAATTATCGATCTAAATTACCAGCGAAAACAACAAACACAAGCAATTCAAGAGTTGCAAGCCAAAAAAAACAGCATTGTCAACAATATTGCCATTGCTAAAAAACAACAAAATCAACAACAGGCAAATGTTTTGTCAGAAGAGGTAAAAGCAATTAACGATGAAATAAAATTATTGCAACAACAAAACAATATCGAACAAGAACTAGAAAATTTATTATTGCAAATCCCTAATTTACCAGAAGATTCTGTGCCGATTGGCACTTCAGAAGAGCAAAATGTGTTCATAGAAACCTTTGGCGAGATCAGAAAATATAATTTCACTCCGCTTGCTCACGATGAAATTGGTAAAAACCTCAAAATGCTTGATTTTGAGCAATCTGCCCTAATGTCGGGGGCGAGATTTTCAACTCTTAGTGGCGCCTTGGCAAATCTCGAGCGGGCTTTATCAAATTTTATGCTCGATATCGCTTTAAGTTATTATTATTGCGAAGTTTCCCCGCCAAATATTGTTAAAAAAGAAGCGATGTTAAGAGCTGGGCAATTGCCAAAATTTGCCCAAGAAGCCTTTAAAACCGAAGATGATTATTGGCTAATTCCAACTAGTGAAGTTTCTTTAGTTAATTTGGTTGCCAACAAAATACTTGATGTTAAGCAATTGCCACTACGATTTGTCGCCTACACTCCGTGTTTTCGTCAAGAGGCAGGGGCCGCAGGTAAAGACACTAAAGGCATGATTCGTCAGCATCAATTTAAAAAAGTTGAACTAGTTTCAATTACCACCGCTCAAAATTCGCAAGAAGAGCACGAAAGAATGACAAAAATAGCTTGCACGGTGTTGCAAAAACTTGGCTTGCCGTTTCGAAAAGTTTTACTTTGCACTGGTGATATGGGTTTTTGTGCCCAAAAAACCTACGACCTAGAGGTTTGGTTGCCTTCGCAAAATAAATATCGTGAAATTTCTAGCTGTTCTAACTGTGGCGATTTTCAGGCAAGAAGGGCGAACATTAAATATAAACAAGACAACAATAATTTTTTTGCCCACACTCTCAACGGCTCTTCTTTGGCGGTGGGCCGAACTTTGGTGGCTATTTTAGAAAACTATCAAAATCAAGATGGTTCGGTTGAGGTGCCAGAGGCTTTGCAAGCTTATTTGCAAGGTTTAAAAAAAATTACTTGCTAATTATTTATTTACGATTAAAATAAATTTTTTAACCTCGAAATAGGTTTTTAGAATAATACCAAATTGATAATTTTAATATGGCAAACACTAAGTCGGCACAAAAAGCCTTAAGAGCAAGCGAAAGAAAAAATGTTGTTAACACTTCTAGAATTAATCGCATCAGAACTTTTATTAAAAAAGTAGACCTTGCAATTAAAAATCAAGACAAACAAAAAGCTTTAGAGGCTTTTAAAAATCTTGAGCCAGAAATTTCTAGAGGTGTAAGCAAAAAAGTTATTAAACTTAACACAGCTTCACGCAAGCTTTCTAGATTGTTTTCGGCAATCAAAAAAATCGAACAAAAATAGTATTCAATTTTTAACATCATCATCCTATGAAAAGAACTTGGCAACCTAGTAAAATCGTACGTAAAAGAAGACATGGTTTTCGTTCTCGCATGGCAACCGCCAACGGCAGAAGAGTGCTTTCTCGCAGAAGATTTAAAGGCAGAGAATCTTTGTCTGTTTAACATTAGCAAATTTTTTTGCAAATGTTAACTATTTGCACCAATTAAAAACGCACTTTGATCTAAATTACACTTCCTTTGGAAGGGGTAGATTTTTCCATAAGCGATAGCCCTACGGAAAAAGACCAAGGTCGTGTTGGGAGGCGATCGCAGATGGTTTTTCGAGTAGATCTTACCGTGGCTTGCCGACATTACCCCGTCGTCCTTCGGTCGACACCCCTTCTGCAAGAAGGAGAATTCTGACCGAGAACTGCTCCCGACACTACCCCGCCGGCTATCGCAGGCACCACTTGCTACAAGAAGGGGTAATTTAGATCGAACTGTGTATAAGTTAAAATCTGTTGTTTTTAATATAAATATATTATGAAAATTTTGTCCATCAAAAAATCAGCAGATTTTAATCAAAAAAACAACAAACTAACCACAAAATTTCACACCAACAGCTTTACTCTATTAGCAACTCCAACTAATAGTTTTTACTTTTGCGATAATCAGCGAAAAAAAGCAAAAATATTTTGTCGTTTTGGCTTGGTAGTTTCAAAAACGGCCAGTAAACTAGCGGTAGAAAGAAACCTCATCAAAAGAAGATTTAGAAGTTGTTTTTGTAATCTTAATAGCACCCTTAAACAACAGCATACCGATTACATTTTTATTGCAAAACAAGCGACAATAAATTTTCAATACAATAAAATTAAACAAGATATGCAATATGCTTTATCTAATCTTGCAAAATTTAATCGAAAATTACCATGAAACTTTCTACAAAAATTAATTGGTTGTATAGCATTTTAGCGATGTTTGTTGTGGTGGTGTTAGTGAATATTGGTTATTTATTTTTAGCCAATCGTTTCAACAATGTACCTGTGGTTGAAAATGCTTTTTTAAAAGGGGTTGAATATAATAAAACCATCAAAATTTTTGATTCTTACAAAAAAGCTGGCTATGAACTTCACTTCGAAGTTAAACCTTCGCCAAACTCTCCAAATAGCTACAATGCTTTTATTTCTCTTGAAGGCAAAGATGGCGAGGTTGAAGGGGCCTATATCGAGGCTTTTTTCTTAAATAAAGCCAAGCCACAATATAATTTTTATCGCACCTTGCAATTGGTTGATGGTTTTTATGTTGCTTACGATGTTTATTTGCCTGTTATAGGTGCTTGGGATTTAAAATTATTAATCAGAAAAGACGATAAAATTCTTTTTCAAGAAGACAAGCAAATAAATATTCCAGAATATAAACTTCCTGCAAAATAATATCATTTGCACTGCTTGCCAACACTGCCCCGCCCGCTATCGCGTGCAACCCTTCTAAAAAAAAGAGAATTAAAAAATTAAAATTGGTATTAGCAATTTCTAAAAAAAATGTTTTGCTATCTAAAATTAAGATTGTTAAAATAAGAAGTAAAATCTTTAATTATGGTGTTTTTCACACAACTTATTTTTTATGTCTAATAAATTTGTTTATTCTTTTGGTGATGGCAAGGCAGAAGGCAATGCATCAATGAAAAATCTCCTTGGTGGCAAAGGTGCCAACTTGGCAGAAATGTCAAAAATGGGTTTGCCTGTGCCCCTTGGTTTTACTATCACCACCGATGTTTGCACTGCTTTTTACAACCACAATCGCCAATTTCCTGAGAATTTAGAGCAACAAGTTGAGTTGGCAACCAAAAATTTACAACAAGCTATCAATGCTAATCAGCAAAACAATCATTTGCAATTTGGCAATGAAACCAATCCGCTACTTTTTTCTGTTAGATCTGGTGCTAGAGCTTCAATGCCTGGCATGATGGACACCATCTTAAACTTGGGTTTAAACGATAAAACAGTGCTTGGTTTGGCTCAAAACAGCAACAATCCTCGCTTTGCTTTTGATTCTTACCGCAGGTTTATTCAAATGTATGCATCGGTGGTGCTTGAAATAGATCACCATAATTTTGAAGCCATTTTGCAAGAAAAAAAAGAAGAGCATTCTTTAATTGCCGATACTCAGCTTACCGCACAGCATTTGCAAGAAATTGTTTCGCTTTATCAGCAAGAAGTTTTAAAGCACACAGGCAAGCCTTTTCCACAAGATGTTTATCAACAACTTTGGGGGGCGATTAAAGCAGTTTTTGACTCTTGGATGAACGATCGTGCCATCACTTATCGCTCTTTAAATAACATTCCTGCTAGCTGGGGCACCGCAGTTAATGTGCAGGCAATGGTTTTTGGCAATTTGGGCGAAACTTCGGCAACGGGGGTGGCTTTTACTCGAAACCCTTCTACTGGTCTTAACGATTTGTACGGCGAATATCTTATCAATGCTCAAGGCGAAGATGTTGTTGCAGGCATTAGAACTCCTCAATCAATTACTATCGCTGGCAAAAAAAGCCTCGGCTCAACTTTGCCTGCCATGGAAGAAACAATGCCGACAGTTTTTGCCGAACTAATAAATCTCTGCTCTGTGTTAGAAAAGCGATATCAAGATATGCAAGATATTGAATTTACTATTCAAAACAACAAGCTGTGGCTTTTGCAAACCAGAAACGGCAAACGAACTGCGCAATCTGCCATCAGAATAGCCGTCGATATGGTAAAAGAAGGGTCAATAACCAAAGAACAAGCTTTGCTAAGGCTCGATCCCGCTAGCCTCGATCAGCTCTTGCACCCAACACTCGATCCTAAGGCAAAAATGCAAGTTTTAACCAAGGGTTTGCCAGCTTCTCCAGGTGCCGCTTCTGGTGTGGTGGTTTTTTCTTCGCAAATGGCCGAAAAAAGAGCCGAAAATGGCGAAAAAGTTATTTTGGTGCGAATTGAAACTAGCCCAGAAGATATTAAAGGTATGCATGTTTCGCAAGGCATTTTAACCGCTCGAGGTGGTATGACATCTCATGCGGCGGTGGTGGCAAGAGGCATGGGTACTCCTTGTGTTTCGGGGGCAAATAATTTGCATATCGATTACGAAAAAAAGTTTTTGATTATTGGCAATTCCAAGGTTTGTGAAGGCGATATTATCACCATCAACGGCTCAAATGGTGATGTCATTTTGGGCTTGGTGCCAACTTTGCAACCGCAACTATCTGCCGAGTTTCAAACCATAATGTCTTGGGCCGATGAAGTTCGCCAGCTCAAAGTTCGCACCAATGCCGAAACTCCTCTCGATTGTCAAACTGCCCGAAATTTTGGTGCCGAAGGAGTTGGTTTGTGCCGAACCGAGCATATGTTTTTTAACGAAGATCGTATTATCGCTGTAAGGCAAATGATTTTAGCCGAAACTGTCGAAAAAAGAAAAGAGGCTCTCGATAAAATTTTGCCAATGCAAAGGCAAGATTTTCTTGAAATTTTTAAAATTATGAGTGGTTTGCCAGTTACCATCAGGTTGCTCGACCCGCCGTTGCACGAATTTTTGCCACACAAAGATCACGAAATAATTGAATTGGCAAAAATTTTACAAGTAGAAACCAGCTACATCAGACAGCGAAACCACCAATTGCAAGAGCACAACCCAATGTTGGGGCATCGCGGTTGCAGGCTTGGCATTTCTTATCCCGAAATTTACCAAATGCAAGCAAGGGCAATTTTTGAAGCGGCGGTTTTGGCAAAAAAACAACACAATGTCGATGTTTTGCTAGAAGTGATGGTGCCGTTGGTTTCCACTTATAAAGAAATTCAAATTATTAAAAATCTCATTATTGATGTTGCCAAACAAGTCGAGCAAGAAAATAAAATCGAGATTTCTTATATGATTGGCACTATGATAGAACTGCCAAGAGCGGCGATTATTGCTAACCAAATTGCCAAAGAAGCCGAATTTTTTAGTTTCGGCACCAACGATCTCACTCAAACCACTTTTGGGCTTTCTCGAGACGATGCCGGCAACTTTTTGGGGCATTATCAAAAAGACAATATTTTAACCTCCGACCCTTTTGCCGAGCTCGATTGCGAAGGTGTGGGCGAGCTTATCAAAATCGCTACCGAAAAAGGCAAATCAACTCGGCCAGACATCAAGCTCGGCATTTGTGGCGAACACGGTGGAAACCCTGCTTCTATTGAGTTTTGTCAGCAAGTTGGCTTAAATTATGTTTCTTGCTCGCCTTATCGAGTGCCAATTGCTAAACTGGCTGCAGCTCAAGCGGTTTTAAAGCAAAGAAAATCTTAGTTTTTTTATGAAAATCACCATTCATCAAGAGCAAGATTTTGCAAAAATGCGGGTGGCAGGCAAATTAGCTTGCGAGGTTCTTGATTATATCGCTCCTTTTGTGCAGGTAGGGGTTAACACCAATCGGCTAAACGATTTGTGCCATGCAAAAATTATTTCTGCTGGTGCCATTCCTGCCCCGCTAAATTATAAGGGCTTTCCTAAATCTATTTGCACTTCGGTTAATCATGTGGTTTGTCACGGCATTCCTAACGATAAACTTTTAAAAAATGGCGATATTATCAACATTGATGTCACAGTTATTGTTGATGGTTGGCACGGTGACACCAGCAGAATGTTTTTTGTTGGTAAACCTAGTATTAAAGCCAAAAAACTGGTCGATACCACCTTTGAATGCTTAATGCTAGGCATTGAGCAGGTAAAACCTGGGGCCGATTTTAATGAAATTGGCAAGACAATTCAAAAACATGCTCACCACAACGGTTTTTCGGTGGTGCGTGATTTTTGCGGGCACGGTATTGGCAGGGTTTTTCATACCGAGCCAAATGTTGTGCATTATGCTTGCCAAAAATATGCCACAATGCAAACTGGTATGTTTTTTACTATTGAGCCGATGATTAATGAAGGCACTCACGAAACCTTATTAAATCAGCGCGACGGCTGGACGGTATGGACTCGAGACAAAAAACTCTCGGCACAATTCGAGCACACCGTTGCTGTCACCGAAACTGGTTATGAGATTTTCACTATCTAATACTATTTCTCGATCTGAATTCCCCTTCTTGTAGAAGGGGTGGCACGAAAGTGCCGCAGGTATTGTTGGGAGACGATCGCCGATGATATTTCGAGTAATACCATTTCCATAAATAAATACCACGATTCGATCTAAATTCCCTATCCCGTGGAAGGGAAATTTAGATCGAAGTGTGGTGCAAAATTCCCCTTTTTTAGAAGGGGTGGCGACCGAAGGTCGACGGGGTAGTGTTTGCAAGCACGGCAGGATCTACTCGAAATATCATCGGCGATCGTCTCCCAAAACTACCTTAGTCTTTTTTTGCCAAGGCAAAAAAATCCACCCCTTCTAAAAAAGGGGAATTGAATCGAGAAATGTGTTATTAAGAACGACTTTGTTTAAAAGGATTAAAAAAACATAACCATTGAAACAAACAACAGGTAGTGGACGGAGGTGCTGATACTTCTTCTATTGACGGCTCTGTACCTGAGGTTTGCATTGTCGCTTGTGGAGGAATTGCTGCTGGAGCCGATGCTGCTGGAGCCGATGCTGAGCTTGAAGTTTCTCTACTAATAGTTGTTTTTGTCCTATCGCCGTATACTGCAAAACCAATTTGTCTTTCTTGCCCATCAGGTAATTCGGCGGTAATTTTAACATCTTGTCCTACACATATATTTCTCAATTCGTTAAACAATTCTCTCATCGATTCTTCAAGTGCTAATTGTCTATCATCAATCTTAATAAAATTTCTGCCAATACTGGGTTGCCAATTTATAATTTTGCCTGGTGCCATTTGGTGAACCGCACCATTAATGCCAATAATTAGTTTACTACCTGATGATTTTTCTTCCAATGTTTTTGCTATTGATTGTATATTATCTTGATTTGTAAGATCTATTGTTTTATATAATGTTTCAGTTTTATCTTGCTGATAAAGAATTCTATCTATAATAATTGGTCTCCCTGTTGCATTTACAACATCTTTCACCATTTGGTTAAAACCTTCTAGTTGGCATTTATTTCCATCATTCTTGTTTGGTAGAAACAAATTTGGCTTAGAATAAAGCATAACAGAATCTTCTGGCACACTATGCATTGCATTAATAAGATTGGCATAGGTGGTAGCTTGTGTTGCTTGTTGTATTTGTTTATCATCTGGTTTTTGTGGATATTTTTTATCTTCTATTGTACTTTCTATTTGATCTATAAGATTTTGTATTGATTTTTTTATTTCATTATCCTCTTTTAAAGCACTAATCTTTGAGATTGCAGATTTCAACTGTGCCAAGACCACAGCTTCTCTTTCTGCTAAACTATTTTCGAAACTCTTTCTATTTGCACCAAAAATATTACCATCGATATTGGCAAAATTAGAAATACTTATTGTTGTTTCAGCATCTTTACAGCTTTCAATATGAGCACTTGTGGCTCTTAACTTAAACCATTGTAAAGCAAAGTCCTTGTCAAAGTTTTCAGCTATTTTTAATCCAATATGATTTTCTGTATATCCGGCTGTATGATTGATCGCTATAAAAATTTTCATAACTAAATCATCTGGTATATCAGCTTCATCAAATTTTTTAATATCTTCTGCTGTTAGAGACTTGATAATAAATTTGTTTGTTTTTAATTTACCTTTATTTTGTTGGCAGCGTTTTTTAAAATCATTAAAAACTTGTTGATCAAAAAATACATAGCGGCTTGTTAAAGCAGTTTCGCTTGCTGATTTTGATTCTTTTATTTTATGGCTTGGGCCAAATGTATTATTAGTCATAAAAATTGCGATTAAAATTAAAAAAACAATAAGATATTGCGATTAAAATTAAAAAAACAATAAGATATAAAAAACAATAAGATATAAATTATTAAATATCAAGTAATATTTTTATTTTATCTAAAAATAATTATAGCAATTAAAGCTTCATTAAAAAGAGGGATTTTTTTAGTTTTTCTCCAAAGTGCGGTAGTTTTGGCAACACAAGTCAAGATCGACTCGAAATATCATCGGCGATTCAGCCTTCAACTCTACCGCATCATTTTTGTATAATACCATTTACATAAATAAATATCGCATTCTAGGGCGATAATATTACCTCGATCTAATCGCTCCCCCGCTTTACGGGGGAGCAGAAGCTAGCTTGCTAGCTTCGTGGGG
>Ga0247832_1000161_pt1 | contig 133836 bp, 134 predicted proteins | sample LaCruzMarch2015__10_FD_192407 | JGI IMG/M metagenome (GOLD analysis project Ga0247832, IMG submission 192407) | Freshwater microbial communities from meromictic Lake La Cruz, Castile-La Mancha, Spain - LaCruzMarch2015_4m | ecosystem: Environmental > Aquatic > Freshwater > Lake | place: Spain... | reverse complement strand
CCCTCCGGATCGCATCGGCGTTGAAGCAGCGTTCTGCAGTGCCATTCCGCTGATACTTCATCTGCGGGCCTAGCCCCAACGCCTGTGCGAAGTCTTCCTGGTGCAGCCGTCGCACCGTGTTCCCTTCGACGATCCGGTCAAACCGTTCGACAAGCAAACCGCGGAGGTCGCCTTCACCGATGATCTCAGTGTGAGCTACAGGGTGCCTCTGAACCTCTGCCATGATCCCCATCAGCAGGTGTTCCTGGTTGACGGTCGTCATCTCTCCGGCTCGCGGGACTTTCAGGATGTGCGTGGTTGGGACGTTCAGTCCCGGACGTGGCAGGGCAAAGCTGCCGTCGGGCCGCCGTGCGAGGGCTATCTTGCCTTGGACGCCAGCTAAGGGTGATGGATCATTGGTGTCGTCTGGCACGCGCCGAAAGTCGCGCAGCGATGCCATCACGCGGTGAAGGTCTTTCTGAGTCAGCGGCACATAGTCCGCCTCAAGGTCGCCCGGCATCTTGGCCGGCCCGGTCCCGACGGGCACACAGGAGATCGATCCAGGACAGTCAGCGCCGAGATGCGCCAAGAGGCCGACGACATCCGAAAAGTCGATGCCGTGTCGCTGCATGATCTGTTCGCGTTGAGCGTTTTCGAACAGCAGGTTCGAAAAGAAGCCACGGGTGAGGCTGTCGCTAAATGGTTCATCGCGCACCGGCAGCGAGAGCGACAGTGGGTGTGGAATGTCGTCGGTCAGGTATCGGAACGAGGTGGCGCCGTCATCTGATCGGATTAGCCGACCAGCGGGGGTCGCCATGCCCTCGAAGAACACATCGAGTTCGAGCGCAGCCACTGTCAGCCCTTCGCTTCAAGCCGCAGACCAAGGTCGCGGCAAATCTGCAAGACCAAGCCTATTCGGGCTGTCTCCTTGCCATTTTCAATCGCGCTCACTGTGGCCAGCGTTACGCCACTCTGCAGGGCAACATCTGACTGTCGCAGGCCGAGTGCCTTTCTCCGGGCACGGAGCGCGGAGCCTAGGTCGAGAGGTGTTTCTATGGAGTAGGGATGTGCCATGATTTCCGCGATCGTTGAAATCTCCCAGAGATTGCCTCGACACAGCCAGAATGTCAACGATCGCGTAAATTTTGGCTTTGAACACTATTTTCAATGACCAGTTTGCGCGATCGTAGAAAAATCCGGTCACTGGCATCGGACGAAGGTGATCACCCTCCTTCAGTCGTCACAAGGGCAGGCTCCAATTCATAGTCCGGTAGCTTGTCGATTACCCGCGCCATCGCCACGATGCTCACATCGCCATAGCTGTCTCCTGCCGTTCTGCCAGCATGTCCCTGGATAGCATCGACAACACGATCCGAAAGTCCGATTTCACGGCCCAAGGACTTGAAGCGGTGGCGCCAACCATGTGATGGCTGCACGCCCTCGGGAACGAGGCCGGTCCGATTCAGCCATTCCGAAAGCCGACCGGAAGTGACCCTCGCACCATCAAGAAACTTCTCCGGCTTGGCAGCGTTGTGGAACAGCGGTCCCGATTTATGGGACTTCACGAAATCGAGGAACCCGAGCGCAATGATCTGCCGATGCAGCGGCACATCCCTATAAACACCGGTCTTGACTGATCCAGCTTCTGGAGAAATCCGGATCACCCAATGCTCCCCTTCCTGCCGCAAGTCCTCTTTTCGAAGCTGCGCCACTTCGACGACCCGCGCACCTGTGAAGGCACATAGGATCGGGATCCAGCGCTTGGCAGCAGTCAGGCACGGCTTCTCGCGGTTCGAGGGGTTGGCGGGTTCTGTCGGGACGTAACCGATTGAAGAGCGAAGCAGTCGCGTCGCTTCGGCGGTGGTGTAACCGCGCTCTCGGGATCGCACCTTTTTGCGCGTTTCCTGCCGGACCCCATCAGATGCATTTGTAGGGAGTATTTCCTTTTCATAAGCCCAACGAAGGATTGCCCGAACGCTGGCCAGGTAGACGTTCGCCACGGTCCGCGTCGAGATACCTTCGCCTTGCAGCTTGTCCAACCAGCTGTTCAGGTCCCGCTTTGTGATCTTCCGCGCGTCGGAATTGCCAAGATGCTTGACGAGGCTTTTGATCGCGACGGTCCATCTTCTGCCGCCATCCGCGTGTTTGCCCAATGCTTGACGAGACTTGATGTAGTCGTCGAAGAGATCCGACAGAGGCACCGGGGGAACCGGCTCATCGGGAAGGGAAGTTCGGACGACAGATGTCTCAGGCGGGGTGCCAGTAAAGTCTCCCTCGTCCCTCTCGACCATCCGAGACAGCGCCTCCAGTTCTGCTTCGCAAAGAACCTGCGCGAGCCGACGCCACTCCCGTGACCCTGGAACTACGGTGACGTTGCCCGCCAGCCGAAACCGCTCGATCTGGGGGCCGACAAGATCATGCAACTCGATGTCTGACAACGTGCCTGCACGGGCAGCGCGCAAGCTCGCCACGTAGCCGTCGTCGATCCCGATAGCGGCATAGCCCCGGGACAGGCGTCCTTGTTCATCTAGGTCCAGCCTTATCTGATAAAGGCGCGCTGCCAACTGTTCGTCAGTCATGGGAAAGCGACGTTGGCCCTCCTCAATTTCGCCGGCCTGCGCTGCTTCCATGCCTGCTCTCGTTATCTGCGCCTGAAGACGCACGACAGCTGCGGGGTGCAGACGCATTGCTGCACGCCTGTCGCCCCCTAAGGGTTCGATCAGTTCCGATCTACCAATTAGCCGGACAAGCTCCTTCGGCACCGCAACGCGAGCGTAGAATCTGCCTTCCTTCTCCCGCCAGTGACGCAACTTCCCTGCCACCACACACCCCGTTCTGGAACGAATTTTGGAACAGAGAATGGCACGAAGCCCTTGAGATCAAGGGTTTTCTTTGCGATCAAGGGGATAGATGGTGCTGCAAGAGAGGATTGAACTCTCGACCTCTCCCTTACCAAGGGGTGTGGTGATGTCTTCTAACCTATTGTTCATGTAACCTTTTCCGCAATGGTGTTCTTTACCTCCCCGGAATTTCCCCAGGGAAGCGCATCGATGCTTTCAGCGTGGTTTTCCACGTTTGTGTGGGCGTACCGCAAGACCATGTCGACGGACTTCCAGCCACCCAGTGCTTGGAGCGCAGTCAAGTCACGGTTTTCCTGATAGTGCCAGGATGCCCATGTGTGGCGGCAGGCATGCGGCGTCACGTCCGTCTTGAACTTGGGATTGCCGTTCTTGTCGAGGGCCGGCCAGCACAGTCCCGCTCTCTTGCAGGCCGTGAAGAATGCACTGCTGATCCGAGAACCAGCACTTGTGTCGGCGTCATCTTCCTTGCTGGGGGCGCCGTATGGCTGCCCTTTGTGAGTAAGGAACACCGGCCCGCTACGTTGATTGCTGCCATTCAAAGCTTCGCATACGCGCCGGTGTAGCGGAACACTGCGAGGCATTCCGTTCTTTGTCTGTGGGAAGGTTACTTGACGATTTGCCAGAGCGACATTGCTCCAGTCGAGCCAGACTGCTTCTCCGGCCCTTGCGCCCGTGTAGATGAGGAATATCACAAGTGGGCGCAGGTGAGGTGCGCAGGCGTCAATGAGCCTGTCGGCTTCTTCGGGTTTGAGCCAGCGCAGCTTTCCCTTGGGCTGCGACGGGCGGCGCAGAACTGGGGTCGCGCACCATCCTTTCCTCGCTGCGTGTCTCAGGATCGCTGCCATCGGTCCGTAAGCTTGCCGGTTGCGGGTGCCAGGCCCTGCGTTCGGGTAAAGCTTCATCGCCGCCCTGTCGATCTCATCCTGCCCGATCTTGTGCAATAGGGTACTGCCGAAGTGATCGGCCAACTGCCGTAGAAAACGTTTCTCCCCGCCGTCGCCGCCGCGGCCCCCGTACTTGAGGTAGTCAAACGCTGCTTCAGCAAAAGTGATGGTGACCCTCTCACCGTAGACACTTCGGTCTAGGAGTTCTTTTTCCCGCTGGATGCGGATGGCTTCAGCGGCTTTGCGGTCAGTAGTTCCTGTAGTTTCTTCAATGCTTTGGCCCCGGACGGTGCCGCGCATGATCCAGTTGGGGGTCTTTGGCCGCTTGTAGAGGTTGAGGGGCATGGCAGAGCCTCGTAGAGACGATCAACGTCGGTTTCGGAGAAGACGATGGCGCGGCCCATTTTGCGGCCCACACCGTGCTCCTTTGCTAACTTGAGAAGTGTCGCTTGTGAGACCGGGAAAGTCCGGTCCGCAACAAGTTGCCCGGCCGTTCGATACTTCGGTCCTTTGATGACGATGCTAACGGGCATCGCACGGTTCCAACTTCGGATCATCTTGCATGGCAGCTTTCAGTGTCCAGATGACTTGGCCGTTTATGGATCGGCCTTCGTTCTCCGCTTTGGCTTGCAGCCATGCTTTGAGTTCTGAGGGAATGCGCAGCTTGAGGGGATGTTTCACGGTGCCTCCTTTGTGGGGTATTTTTTGATCCACCACGGGTACTACAGGTCGCCACTTGCAGTCAACCCCATCGTGGTGCATTATCTAACCCATGCAGGATGCGCCACCAGACATGAAACTCCGGCTTTCGGGCGATCTTCGACGCAAGGTCGAGGACGCGGCCAAGCGCAATAACCGCACAATGAACTCGGAAATTGTTACACGGCTGGAGCAGTCATTCGCCACCGATGGCACGTGGCTTGATGCTGTAAACGCATCGCCCTCTGTGAGGGCCGAGCGCACGATGCTGGCCCTTGAAGCCCGGCTCTCGGAACGCATCGGAATTCTTGAAAATCGAATTCAGGCACTTGAGGCGAAAGCATGAGCCGGGGAAGCGGTGCCGTGCAGCGCGCGATCATCGAGGCCTTCGTGGCAGAGCCAGGTCGTAGGTTTTCAGTGGAAGAACTGGCTGAAGTCGCGTACCCAGGCAGACCGATCGAGAAGGCTCACAAGGACGCTGTGCGACGAGCCTTGATCGGCGTGGAACAGACTACTGGACTAGCACGTTCCAGAGTGGGAGTGAGCGGTCGGCGCGGCTGGCAGTACCGGATTGGACTAGACGATGCTTAAGTGTCGTATCTAGTGAAGCGGAGTGCATATCAAATAGGTTGCCAGGTAGCGTTCTTGTGCCGCACGAAGCGCGCCTTCCTGGCAACCAACCAACCTAGGTCGCCGGCTAGACGCTCATACTTCAGGGATCGCCAGAGGTGCCCGATGAAGATGCTGTCCAGGCACACCAGCCCCAGCGCCAGCTGCTGACAACTGGTGATCCTTGATCAAGGGATGGTTGCTTGGCTTTGGCTTGTCAGTCAAGGTAAGGTCATGAAGATCATCGATAACTCCTCTGCACTGCTCGGCGACGAACTGAAGGCAAGCGTGGACCGAGGCTCACGGCTAAAGGTCGCCGCCTCGTGTTTTTCAATTTATGCATTTGAGGCGCTCAAGACTGAACTAAGCAAGGTCGACACATTCCAGTTCATCTTCACCACGCCGACATTTGTGCCAAGTGAAGTCACTGACCGGTTGCGTAAGGAACGCCGCGAATTCTTCATCCCTAAGAACGGCGATGCCGCTGGTCTGTATGGCAGTGAGTTTGAAATACATCTTCGCAACAAGTTGACGCAGCGGGCGGTGGCAAGGGAGTGTGCAGAATGGATAAGGAAGAAAGTAAAGTTTAAGTCGAATACCTCGAAAGCGCCAATGCAGCAGTTCATACACGTTAGCGGCGAGGTCAAACAGAAGGCTTTTATGCCGATTAGTGGTTTTACTGCTGTCGACCTGGGTTATCAAAAAGGGGATGCCATCTCGAACTTCGTCACTGAGTTTGACGATCCGCGTCACACTGACATGTACTTGCAGCTGTTCAACGAAATCTGGAACGATGCTGAAAAGGTACGTGACGTAACCGATGCAATCTGTGATCACATTGAAAGCGTCTATCAAGAAAACTCCCCCGAACGTGTCTATTTCCTTATGCTGTACAACATCTTTCGGGACTTCTTGGATGATGTCAGTGGAGACGTGCTGCCAAATGATCTGACCGGATATCAGGATACCTTGGTCTGGAATAAACTGTTCAACTACCAGAGAGATGCGGCCACTGGCATCATCAACAAGCTTGAAACCTACAACGGGTGCATTCTTGCGGACAGCGTCGGCCTTGGGAAGACGTTCACCGCGCTTGCTGTCGTCAAGTACTACGAACTGAGGAACCGGGCTGTTCTAGTCCTGTGCCCGAAAAAACTCGCCGATAACTGGCGCAACTACAACACGAACCTTAAAACCAACATCTTTGCTAAGGACAGGTTCAACTATGATGTCCTTTGCCACACTGACCTATCGCGCACTTCGGGCGAAAGCTTTGGCATACCGTTAAATCGCATCAATTGGGGAAATTATGACCTAGTTGTCATTGATGAAAGCCATAACTTTCGAAACAACGACATCTACAAGGACCGTGAGACGCGATATCAGAAACTGATGAACAAGGTCATTCGCGATGGCGTGAAGACCAAGGTTCTCATGCTTTCGGCGACCCCAGTGAACAACAGGTTCACAGACCTGCGCAACCAGCTGGCACTGGCCTATGAAGGTCAGTCAGATGCGCTGAGCAAGAACTTGAACACAAAGACGTCCATCGAAGAAATCTTCCGGCGTGCCCAAAAGGCGTTCAATGTTTGGTCAGAGTTGCCGCCAGATGAGCGCACGTCTGCGACTATCCTTAGGTCATTGGACTTTGACTTCTTTGAGCTGTTGGACGCGGTGACCATCGCGCGATCTAGGAAGCACATCACCACTTTTTACGACACAAAGGACATTGGGCAGTTTCCGCAGCGACTGAAGCCCCTGTCGTTCCATTGCCAGATAACAGACCTGCCCGAAGTCATGGGCTTCAATGATATCTTCGCCCAGCTGTCGGTGCTGAAGTTGGCCGTTTATGCGCCCATCAGCTACATTCTGCCTAGCCGTTTGCGGAAGTACGAAGAGTTGTACGACACGCAGACGGAAGGCGGACGCGGAAAGTTGCGCCAACTTGACCGTGAACGTAGCCTGCAATCCCTGATGACGACTAATTTGCTGAAGCGTCTGGAAAGCTCGGTCGAGGCGTTCCGGCTTACCCTAGGTGCATTGGCTGGCAACGTGTCGCGAACACTGGATGCGATTTCGGATTTTCAGCGCAATGGCGGTGCAACAATTGTCAGCGACTACACGGCTGATCTGGAAGAGGTGGAAGCGGAGGACGAAGACCTCAGCGGCTTTGATGAATTCACAGTGGGCAAGAAAATCCAGATCAGCCTGGCTGACATGGACCTGCCTTCATGGAGGCATGACCTTGAAGCAGACCTGTTCTTGATAGAGCAACTGCTCGCATCGATGCGCCTTGTTCGGCCCGAGCACGATGCCAAACTGCTCCACCTCAAGAACTTGCTGGCAGAGAAGCTCGCGAAGCCCCTGAACCCCGGGAACAGGAAGGTGCTGATCTTCACGGCTTTTGCGGATACGGCGAACTATCTCTACGAGAACCTCGCCCCGGACATGCTTCAACAGCACGGGCTGCATAGTGGCAAGGTGACAGGATCGGGCAGCCCCAAGACGACCCTGAAGAAGTCCTATGACTTTCAGTCTGTCCTTACTTTGTTCTCACCGAGGTCAAAGGAAAAGGCAGCCATTTTGCCGCAAGAGACTGCTGAGCTGGATATCCTGATCGGCACGGACTGCATATCGGAAGGGCAGAACCTTCAAGATTGCGACTATCTGGTCAACTACGACATTCATTGGAACCCTGTGCGTATCATCCAGCGTTTTGGCAGGATTGACCGGATCGGTTCGCCCAACAGCCAAATCCAACTTGCCAACTACTGGCCGGATATTTCCCTAGATGAATACATTAACCTAAAGGAGCGCGTTGAGAACCGCATGGTCATTGCTGACGTGACAGCCACGGGTGATGACAACGTGCTGACGTCCAAGAGCAGCGAGATTGCGTATCGCAAGGATCAGCTTAAGCGCATGCAGGAAGAAGTGATCGAGCTGGAGGACGTGAAGACGGGTATCTCGATCACTGACCTCGGGCTGAACGACTTCCGCATGGACCTGCTGAACTACGTCAAAGATCACGGCGATCTGGAAGACATGCCAAACGGCCTGCATGCGGTCGTGCCTTCGCAGGAAGACCGTGGGCTAGTGCCAGGGGCAATCTTTGCGCTGCGTAACATCCACGACACGGTGAATGTCAACCAACAGAACCGGCTGCATCCCTACTACCTTGTCTACATCAGCAATGACGGCGACATAATCGCGGATCACACAGAGGTGAAGCGTCTGCTTGATCTGGTGCGCACCAGCAGCAAAGGGCAATCCAGCCCGATCCAAGCCGTTTGCCGCCTGTTCAATGACCAGACGCAAGATGGCAAGAACATGGGGCGGTATTCTGAGCTGCTCAGTACTGCCATTCGTTCGATGATCGATGTGAAGGAAGAACGTGACATCGACAGCTTGTTCAGCAGCGGCAGGACAACGGCGCTTGTGCACACCATCGCGGGCCTTGATGACTTTGAGCTGATCGCGTTCCTCGTCGTCCAAGGAGGCGCTGGGTGACGGTGCTGTTCGACTATCCCAAGTCTGCTGTGTTTGGGCGTGTGCTGCCGAAGAACAAGATCTACGAACATGCCGACGCCAACACTGCGCTGAAAGAGCTGTTCGTCACCCAAGTCGATCAGATCGTCTGGAAGTACAAGCTCGCGCCGGAAACCATCAACCTTTCGGCCACCAAGAGCGTGTTTGAAATACAGGTGTTCGCGGTCAGCTTGAAGTTGCCCACGCTGCACCCTGACGTGTTGCGGGCGATTGATCGTGCCATCCCGTCCCCGCTGATCTTTGAGCTGTCGCATGCTGGCCGCAGCCAAACCATCGCTGCGTTCAAGCGGCCCAGCGAAGCTGATGGGGCGAAGTGGGTGTTCAGTGACTACTTCAAGTCAGACTGGGCACCATCAGGCACGCCGCGCACTCCGCTGCCTGTGGCATTGGACTTGGGTTCGCTGTACGACAAGGTGTTGACGGCGCTGATGCCTGTGCAACCCTTGGTGAAAGAAGACATCCAAGCCCGTGTGGTGCGGATGGAAGCGATTAAAGCCAAAGAGCGTGAGGTTGAGCGGATTAAGGGCCAACTGGCCCGAGAGAAGCAGTTCAACAGACGGGTCAGCATCAACGCGGCCCTGCGCCAAGCAACACAAGGATTGGATCGGCTGAAAGCAGCTGACCTGTCGAACGATTGAGAGGATGACGGCGATGGACAAACCGAAGATGCACAGCCCTGACTTGACGCAGGACAACATTGCCAAAATTCGCGAGCTATTTCCGGGATGTGTAACGGAGGCTGCGGGTGCCGATGGTTCGGTCAAACTGGCAGTGGACTTTGACCAGCTGCGGCAAGAGCTTTCTGCTAGCATCGTGGAGGGGCCGCAGGAGCGGTATCAATTAAACTGGCCGGGAAAGCGCGAAGCATTGATCGCCTCAAATGCTCCGATTGCAAAGACTTTAAGGCCAGTACGTGATGAAAGTGTAAACTTCGACACGACACGCAACTTGTTTATCGAGGGCGACAATCTTGAAGCATTAAAACTCTTGCAGGAGACCTATCTCGGCAAGGTCAAGATGATCTATATAGATCCACCATACAACACTGGAAAAGACTTTGTTTACAAAGACAATTTCAATGCTTCAGAAGGTGAGTTTCTCACCAAATCAAATCAGATTTCTGACAATGGAAGCCAGCTAGTAGCAAATACTGAGGCAAATGGTCGCTTCCATTCCTCTTGGCTTTCTATGATTTACCCAAGACTTAAGCTTGCGCGAACGCTAATGCGTGACGACGGTGTTATCTTCATCTCTATCGATGATCGGGAAATTGACAATCTGAGTAAAGTCTGCGCGGAGATTTTCGGTGAACATAATTACTTAGGGACGATCTTGTGGAAGAAGAAAACAAACGGCAACAACACTGGCTACATACCACCGGTTCATGATTACATTTTGTGCTACGGTCGTGCGGCGCAAGACGGTTCAATTTTGGGCTTCAAGATATCTGATGAATTCATCGAAAAGACATATTCAAACCCCGACAGTGATCCGCGTGGTCCATGGACTACTTCTGATCTCTCTGCGAACCATGAAGGCCCCCATTTTAAGATCATAAACGACAGCACCGGCGTTGAATATCTACCGCCTGACGGCAGATATTGGGTTTTCAATGAACAGGAAGTTAAGAAGCGGATTGCAGATGGCCGCATAATATTCGGTAAGACTGGAAAGGCCGGACCAATACAGAAGAAATACCTATCTGAGCGTGACAACATGCGCTTCAAAGCTGAAAGTTGGTGGGATAAGCACGGATTTAACGAAGATGGCACAACAGAGATGGCTGAGCTGTTTGCACCAAAGGTATTTGACCATCCAAAACCTACAGAAATGTTGAAACGGCTGGTAGAAATAGGCTCTGGTGATGGAGACATCATACTAGATTTCTTTGCTGGAAGTGGAAGCACGTTTCACGCCGCGCTTCGACAATCAGCAAACGATGGTTTATCTAGACAAACTATTTCTGTGCAAATCAAAGATGCACTAGACGAAGGTGCTATTGCACGAAAGAAATTTGGCTATCTATACCTATCCGATCTAACCAAAGAGCGCTTTCGAAGGGCGGCGGCAAAAGTATTGAGCGGTGCATGCAGTGTAAATTGGAATAAGGACGTCGGCTTCCGTGTCCTCAAGATTGATACATCCAACATGGCTGATGTCTACTACACACCTGACGCCACCAACCAAGGCGACCTGCTTGCCCAAGTGGACAGCATCAAGCAGGGCCGTACAGCCGACGACCTGCTGTTCCAAGTCCTTGTCGACTGGGGCGTTGACCTAACCCTGCCAATCCGGCGCGAAACCGTTCAGGGCAAAACCGTGTTCTTTGTCGATGAAAACGCTCTCGTCGCCTGCTTCGATACAGGCGTCACCGAAGAGCTGGTCAAAGAGTTGGCGGGCCATGAACCTGTGCGGGTTGTGTTCAGGGACACTGGCTTTGCCTCGGACGCGGTGAAGATCAACGTCGAACAAATCTTCCGCCAGCTGTCGCCCAGCACCGAAGTCAAGGCGATCTGATGGGCAGCGCGATGAAGCTCAAGTTCAAGGTGCAGGCTTACCAAACGGCGGCGGTTGAAGCCGTTGTCGATTGCTTTGCAGGCCAGCCGCGCAGTGACGGCATCACCTATCGCATCGATCCCGGTCGGTCTAAACAAGTCAGAGCAGACGAAGAGGGGTTCAAGAACGCTGATCTATCGCTGACCGAAGCCCAGGTGCTTGCCAACCTGCAATCGGTGCAAAGGCGGCAGAACCTGATCGTCTCGCCGTCGCTGGTCGTCAGCACTGGCTGCAAGTTCAACCTTGATGTCGAAATGGAAACCGGCACGGGCAAGACCTACTGCTACATCAAGACCATCTTCGAGATGAACAAGCTGTACGGCTGGTCCAAATTCATCATCATGGTGCCCAGCATTGCCATCCGCGAAGGTGTGCAGAAGTCGCTGCAAATTACTGCGGAGCATTTTATCGAGACGTACGGGAAGAAAGCGCGATTTTTCACGTACAATTCCAAGCGATTGCACGAGCTGGAAAGCTTTTCTAGCGATGCCGGTATCAACGTTATGGTGATCAACATCCAAGCCTTTGCGGCAAAGGGTGCTGACAACCGGCGCATCTATGACGAGCTGGACGACTTTCAGTCTCGCAGGCCGATTGACGTGATCGCCAGCAACAGGCCGATCCTGATTTTGGACGAACCGCAGAAGATGGAAGGGCCAGCGTCGAAGGAAGCACTGCCCCGCTTCAAACCCCTAATGATCCTGCGCTATTCGGCAACGCACAAGACCATGCACAACAAGGTGCATCGTCTGGATGCCGTTGATGCCTACAACCAAAAGCTGGTGAAAAAGATCGCTGTGCGTGGTGTGCAGACACGCGGCTTGGCGGGCACTACGGCCTACCTCTATCTGGAAGGTATCGACATTTCCAAAGCTGCACCGACCGCCCGTGTCGAGCTGGAAGTGAAGCTGACGGATGGAACGATCAAGCGCCAGCTGCGCCGCGTGAAGTCGGGTGACGACCTGCAAGTGTTGGCAGGTGGATTGGAAGCCTATCGCGGCTTTACTGTGGCGCAGATCGACGCCCGAACTGATGTGGTCGATTTCACCAACGGAGTGACGCTGGAAGCAGGGGATGCGCTTGGCGACGTGTCTGCCGAGCAGCTGCGCCGGATACAAATACGCGAAACGATCAAGGCACATTTCGATAAAGAAAAGCAGCTATATGCTCAAGGCATCAAGGTCCTGTCGCTGTTCTTCATCGATGAAGTCGCCAAGTATCGAGACTATGATCAAGCCGACACCAAGGGCGACTACGCACGGGTGTTCGAAGAAGAATACGACTTGCTGCGCGACGAGTACCTTGCCGAATTTGCGCTGAGCGAAACCGAATACCGCAATTTCCTGAAGCGCGATGGGGCTGAGAAGGTCCATGAAGGTTACTTCGCCATCGACAAGCAGAAGCGCCTCGTTGATCCGTCGATCAAGAAGACTGGGGAAGACAAGGGGCTGTCTGACGATGTGGACGCTTATGACCTGATCCTGAAAAACAAGGAACGGTTGCTGTCGCAGGACGAACCCGTTCGCTTCATCTTTTCGCATTCGGCTCTGCGTGAAGGCTGGGACAATCCCAACGTCTTCATCATGTGCATGCTGAAGCACAGCGACAACACCATCTCGCGGCGGCAAGAGGTTGGCCGTGGTCTTCGTCTTTCCGTCGACAAGCATGGAGACAGGATGGACCATCCCGCTGTTGTGCATGATATCAACGTGCTGACTGTGGTGGCGAGCGAAAGCTACAAGGATTTTGTTGGCGGGCTGCAGAAAGAAATCGCAGAAGGTCTGTCCAGCAGGCCGCGCCAAGCCAACGAAGCATACTTCAAGGGCAAGGTGCTGGCGACAGAAGCAGGCCCGGTACCAGTCACACAGGAGATGGCCGCCGGGATCGAGTTCTACCTCGTCCAGCAAGGCTATGTGGATCGGCAAAAGAATATCACAGACAAGTACCATCAAGACAAGACAGCTGGCGTGCTTGCCGAACTGCCAGACGACCTGAACCCATATGCCCCGCAAGTCTTTGCATTGATCGACACCGTATTCAGCGGGGCTGTACTTCCGAAACCCGAAAATGGCCGGAAACCGAAGACAAACCCACTCAATCCGAACTTCGATAGGACAGAGTTCAAGCAGCTTTGGGCACGGATCAACCAGAAGGCCGTGTATCGGGTTGATTTCGAAAGCGCAGAACTTATCGCAAAATGCGTATCCGCGCTTGAAAGTGAGCTTCGTGTCACTCCTCTGCAGTACACAGTACAGGTTGGGCAGCAAGCCGAAGCCCTGACTGCCGAGCGGCTACAACAAGGCGACGGGTTCAAACTAGGCGAGACACGCACGGAACAGGGTAAGTCGATACAATCGAGAGTGAGTTACGACTTGCTGGGCAAGATTGCGGAAGGCGTTCAGCTCACACGGAAGACCGTCGCTGAAATCCTGTCTGGAATTCAGTCTGCTGTGTTCGCGCAGTACCAGCAGAACCCAGAGCAGTTCATCAGCGAGTGCAGCCGGCTCATCAAAGAGCAGAAGGCTACAGTGATCATAGAGCGGCTAACCTACGACGCTGTGGATGATCGCCACGACACCAGCATTTTCACAGCGGCTCAAACTGGAAATGACTTCACTAGGGCCACCGAGAAGCTCAAGAAGCATGTGTTTGACTATGCCATGGTCGATAGCGAAGTGGAGCGCAGATTTGTCAGGGAATTGGACACCAGTGCCGAGGTTGTCCTGTATGCGAAGCTTCCCCGAGGGTTCCTGATCCCTACGCCAGTTGGTGACTACAACCCAGACTGGGCAATCTCTTTCGTTGAAGGCACCGTTAAGCACATCTACTTTGTCGCTGAGACCAAGGGCAGTATGTCCTCCATGCAATTGCGGCCGGATGAAAAGACCAAGATCGACTGTGCAAGAAAATTCTTCAAAGAAATAGCGGCAGCAGTCCCAAATGGCAAAATCCGCTATGACGTTGTGGACAGTTACGCGGCTCTGATGGCGCTGATCAAGTTCTGAGGACTTCCAGGGCAGAAATATCCATCACAACAGCATCCCCGCTGCGTTGCCGGTGAACAGTTCGCCCTCGCGGACGTCTCGGGCCAGCATTGCGTCAGACGCATGAACATCTTGCTGGCAGATTTTGGTGTGGAGAACCTGGCTTGTGCTGCCGCGCTGAAAAACGTGTTTGTCGGATCAAGATGATGGGCGCTAGACTGAATGCCAGCCCGCCGGAAACACAACCGAGGCCGTAGCCTCGATCTTGGCGCGGCCGACGCCCGCGTCTATTGATCGGAGGTTAGCAATTGGCAACCTGCTATGACTGCGGCGGCGAAATCGAGTTTCGCTACATCGACGGAGTTCTACGCCCTATTCACCTGAGCGGGAGTTCTTGTGAAGGCAGCCGAAATGGCGAGCACCCGCACCAAAAAGGGTGGGTGGCGGATAGCTACCTGAACCCTAACGCAAGATGCCCAGTGTGTGGGGAAGCCGTCTTCTTCTATCAGAGCCGACATGGCGGACGCGTCTTTTTCGATGATGTCGGCTGGCCTTGGCCGAAGCACGAGTGCACTGATAGAGGAAGGCCAAAGATCAAAACTGCGACGGTTCAGACATCAAGACCAAGAAGTCTGTTCGACAAATCCGGCACCAGACTAAAAGTCTACTATCTCGACGATATCGAGGACAGCGTCATCGATCATGTTTTTGTATTTCGCAACCAGATCAACGGATATCGAGTGAAGCTTCGCTGTTCGAAGGCGTGGCTCCTAAAGCAACGGGTTCGACTGGCCGATTTTCTTGATGCCCCGAGTTTCCTGATCCACGAGTTCGAAAGGGGTGTGACACACATCCGTATCGATTTCCTCTCTGTCAGACTGGAAAGAGTAGTTAGAATGAAACTGGGGGTGGCTCACTAATTGGTTGGCTCCGCGTGCTCTGAGTTGTCACCGCCAAAACATCCGCGCCACCTCATCCCGTGGCCCTTTGTGTGTGCCTGGCGTCCTACGAGGCACGGCTGGAAAAGGTTACGACAGAACTCGGGATGACCAGTCGAACCCCAATACGCAAGAAACTTTGAAGGGGCGATGCGAAGCATAAAGGCCTCATGCCGCCTATTTAGGCAGCCCGGGTCGCAATGTCCATCTTCGGGAGCGATCAGGCACAGTCAGAGAGGAACTTGGCGCTGGCCGAGGCGTCGCCAAGCCCCTACAGCAACACCCCCGCCGCGTTGCCAGTGAACAGTTCGCCCTCGCGAACGTAGCGGGCCAGCATTGCATCGGAGGCATGACCCGTTTGCTGACGGATTTTTAGGGTGGAGACCCCGGCTTGTGCTGCACTGGTAGCAAAGCCTGCCCTCAGGCTGTGTCCCGAGAAGTCTTTAGGGTCGATACCCGCCAACTTGAGCCGTTCCCGGAGCAGTCCGGACACGGCGTCCCCTGACAGGCGCTTCGCCGCGACGTAGCCATGCCGGGTGATCGGGCGGAACAGCGGGCCGGTGGTAATGCTGGACACGGCAAGCCAGTCTTCGACTGCCGCGACAGGACAATACTTTGACCGGCCATGTGGAATGCCGATGCGGCGTCCTGCCCCCTCCTGATCGGTCTTGCTGCGCCGGATGGTCACGATCAGCCCCTGCCGTGTGGCTTCGATGTCAGCCTGTTCCAGCGCCACAAGTTCGGAGCGACGAAACCCGCCTGCAAAGCCGAGCAGAAGAAGCGCCCGGTCCCGTTGATCGCGCAACCTGGTCCCCAGCCGATCCAGCACCAGAAATAGATCATCACGCATCAGCGGCTTTGCTTGGCGCTGGGACCTTCCGTGCTTACGCTTCAGCCCGCGCATGGTGGCCTTAGTAGTCTCTGCTCGACACGGGTTGATCAGTCCTGCCGCCTCATGGGCTTTAGACAAGGTGGCAATGCGGCGCTGTATCGTCGCCACAGATAGGCTGCCAGCGTGATCGCCGATATAGGTGCAGATCGTGGCCGTGGTTGCCGGGAGAGACCCCCCCCAATCTCGGTAGTGTCGCAGATCGCTTTCGTACGCTCGCTCGGTGTTGGCCGCCAAACTGTGCCGCAATAGATCAGTGACGCTTTCTGGCATCTCACCCGTCGTAGGCGGCTTTGCAGTATCTTGTGCAACTGATGTCGCATCACTTGCCCTCTGACGCTGCTCCGTTGGTCGCTCGGTAACCTGCGATAAGTGAAGATTATCCGGGGTTAGACCGGGTCGCCCGAGGGCGACACTGGGCAGATCACAAGCTGGATCGGCGTCCCCCAAGCGCGCCATCTGACCTTGGTATGGCCACGGCCCTGGGTCGGAGGTCGTTTCACCGTGGGTGATAGGAGCTTGCTGATCAGCGCAGGCCACCAGGGCGGAGCCGTGAACGGCCGTGAACTCACCGTGGTGTCCGGGTTGCCCGAAAGGATTGTGGGCACTGTGGGACGCGGTGCCGGCGCTAACGGTCGCATTCGGCGATTGAGGGTGTTCAATCGCCAGATGACTACAGCCAGGGCCGACCGTTTCGGCCATTTCCATAGCTGGCTCAGCGGGATGAACTTTTTCAGATTTCGGGTCTGCCCACATGTCCAGGTTCACGGCCTAAGCCCCATTCTCAAAAGCGCGGTCATATAGGCAAGTTCCAAGTTTTCCGCCCGACCAAAAAGCAACTCACCGTAGCGGTTCGCACGCTGAATGAGCCGGTCTTCTGCCGCCTCCTGTGTTTCCGCACTTCCATCCCGGAGGATATGGACGATCTCGGCGCCATGGCGCTGAGCAAGAAACCGAGACAAGACCAGGAACCGATGACAGTCGATCACTTCGCCCTCAGCGCAGAGTAAGGCCGGTCGGCACCGTGCGGCAATTTCCAGGACACGGTCGATCCCCTCGAGAAAGCCCGGCATCGTCGTTCGCCTGGTGTAGGACGCTTCCTCGTCTGTAACGTGCCCACCGAGTTGGTGACCGAGGTGGACATAGGCGATGCCTCGTCCGTTCAGGCACGCCCTCAACTGGGATTGATTGAAGTGGATGAGCCGCGAGCGTGGGAACGAACGGACATCGACGACGCATCCAACATCAAAGGTCTCTAAGCGGTCGGCGAATTGGCCCCAAGTCAAGTTGGACGAACCAATCGAGATGACTGTGTTTTTCAAGGCGAAACTCCATATTTCACCTTAAAAACAATAACTTAGTTTGCCACCAGAGAACACAAGAAGAACAGATTTTCCGCCAATTTTGATCCGTAATTGCTACCCATAGATCCGCTTTATTCCACCAGTCTGGCCCGCGCTGGACATCTTTGAGGCGGGCAGCGCATACACGCGACAAGTCATTTGGCTTGAAGCACGCCCCGACATTTAGGGTAGCGAGAACAGCCGAGGAATGTTTGCCCAGTGCTGCGATTGGAACGCTCGATCATCTTTGACCCGCAGCGTGGACACGTCCGAGTATCGTTTTCCTTTCGGGTGGCTTTTTCGCGAACATGCTCGATATGCGCGCGCCTTGTATCGTTGTTTGCTTCCAGGGCACTGCCGCGCAGTTTGTCGGCGAAGCTGCGCACCTCATGGTCCGTGAACCGTACGACCTTACGTGAAGCGATGTACTCCAGAAGACCTCTTCTGCTCCAAAAGACGTTTTGGGGCATTTCGGTTTTCGGCTGCGCAGAGCCAACAAAAGCGACAAGGGTCTCCATTTGATCAAGCCTGATGCCAAGCAGGTCTTGAACGACCTTTAAGTGGTGGTAGTTTTGGCGCAACGGATTTTGAAACTGCGATTTGTGTCGCCGCATGACCTGTGTCCAACGTGCCTGGCTTTCACCCCCAAAAATCCATCCGGACATATTCTTGGTCTCGATCACGAAAACTCCATAACGGGACAAGATGACGTGGTCGATCTGTGTCGTACCTTGGGCGGTTGGCAGGGTTAGGTCTGCGAGTAGGGTGTACTCCTCTTCATCGAGCTTTCCCTTGAGAATGGAATTGACACTTCGTTCACCCGCCGCGCCGATGACCCCGGGGGATCTGAGATAGAAATACAGAAATGCGACACCAGCTGCGAACAGAAAGAAGAGTATTTCCAAGGCAGTCCTTTCTCAGGTAGCGCCCAGAATACCTGAATACTACTCGAACTGAGGTGCTTGCTCAAAGCACGAAGACGGGCGACGGCTGACCTCACCGGAGAACCAGACAGCGGGAAACCGCTGCAGAACTCTTTGCAGTCATCCGGCCTTCACAGGCACGACTATTCAAGTTGTCGCGGTGAGCAACGCTATCAACCGCTCGCGGAGCTTTTCCCGTCGAGCTTCGTAGAACACTCCAAATCCGGATATGTCGTTTGGAACGTCGCCGAGCAGGTGTCGGTCGCAGTAACTCTGCCGTTGGTCTGTGCCAGGGAAGTTCTTGTCCAGCCAAGACGAAGGTGGTTCCGCCTGCTTCTCGATGTTGGCTGATCCATCGAGCAGTTGGAGGTTCGGCAACTCGTTTGCCTGGCGGGAAATCGTGTCGACCTCTTCATCGTTCAGCCCGAACTTCTCTAGCCGCCGTTTGCCGAACCGGGAGATTGGGAACACGTGATCCACATGGAAATTGTTCTTCAGGTCGACAAAGGGGAAGAGTAGCGCCAGCAGGGCAAACAAACGCCGATCGCCATAGGGCAAATGGAGCAGGTCTTCTATTTCTGCTGGTTCGAAGTTTAGGGTCTTGCCACGTGCTGACATGACCTGGCTCAGTTCCTCCACTGGGAACCGATCTTCTTGGTTGGTCCTGAATACTTCGCGAAGTGCGGTCAACAGCGTGTCCAGACCACTTCCCCAAATTCCCGACGCCTTCAGGATCGAACGCGTTAGCCAGATGCGAATTTGCTCCCTGTCGGCCAGGTATTTGCTGTGTGTGACGTAGTTGTCCGGGCCTGCCCTGGTGTACAGGTAGTAGGCGATGGGAAGCAGGGCGCTGTCGGCGCGCAATGACTGGCCACTGAACCCAAAACTCGCGACCAATTCGACGGTGCGTATCAACGCCGTTCGAATGCGCGGCCAGTTTGCCTCCAGCAACTTCATGTTTTGGGCGGTGAAGTTCTCGACCTTAAAGCCGACGCTGTTGATGTCGGACAGCATCAGGCCAGCTTTGAGAACAAAATCCTGACTTACGGCGAAGCCGGCGCCGATCTTGTTCAATTCATCGACAAGCCGATGGATCTCGGAGCGCGCATCCACTTTCTCCCATTGGGCTACTGCGACACTCAGCAGAAGGTCGGAGTAGGAAAGAGCGGTTCCGCCCGAATTCATCCGAATGAAGATGTTCAAGACCCGTTCGAGGTCTTGGGCTTCTTCCTCATAGTAGCTGACCGAGTTCTGCTTGTGGACGATTGTGTGGAGGCGATCCAGGGTCTTGTAGGCATCCATAAGCGCATCATCGGCCAACCCCCGCTTCATCAGCGATGACAGCATCGCAGGTCCGCCTTCCATTCCAAGGATGTCTTTGACCTGGAACCAGTGGACAGATGTATCACGCGTGGCCTGTTCGTCCGTCAGGAAACTGAACTTGTAGACGAGGCCATCTTCGTCCGCGACCGGCGGCGCCGACAAGTTCAGCCGCAGGGTCCGGACGGGAAATGCATCGGGGTTCGTCCACCACGCATTCGGTCGCTTGATCGCCATCGAACCGCGCAGGCCGATGTTCAGTGCTGTCAGGCGCTGCTGGCCGTCCAATACTGCAGTAACGCTCTGCTGGTGCAGCGTCCCCAACTCAGGGCAGTGCGCTGCGTCCCGCTGATGGTAGTTCAGCACAAAATCGTAGAACTTGAACTGGTTGCTTGTTTCAGCTTCGACCTTCCAAAACAGGAACGTCCCGATCGGGTAGCCTTGCATTAAGCTGTCGAACAACCGTTCGATCTGTTCGGGCTTCCAGACGAACTCGCGTTGGATCGCCGGGAGAACGTAGGTCTTGGTCTGGATGCGCCGGAGCGCGTCGGCGATGGTTCCACCTGGCTTATACACTCACGTCTCCAATCGGCTTATGGTAACTGTGCTGGCACACCTTGGTGCAGACGGCGATCAGGCCAACAGGTCTCCCCGAAACATCGAGACAGGCTGACCCCCACTGTTGAAGCGGTACACAACGCGCATAGACTTACCTCCGAAAAGGCATTCTTGAACTAAGCACATATTTCATGGATTGCAAACGTTTGGAGGGAGTTACGGCTTGCGGCCAAGGTGCTGCGCACCTGGACCAGGTGCTTGCCGCGACGAGAGTTGCAGGTCTTTGTTGGGGATGCGGGAGGTGGTGCGGAGCGTCGAGGCACACCGACTTGCTTTCCAAGCTGCAAGCCGAAGAAGGCTCAAGGCGTGATGCCCCGTAGAGCGCCTGAGCGCGCCACCTGGACCCCTTTCGTTAGTTGGCCAACCCCGGGATGCCCATCCTTATCTCATGAACCGGGGAAGCGGTGCTGTGCAGCGCAAGATCATCGAGGCCTTTGAGGCAGAGCCATCTAGGAGATTTACGGTCGATGAACTGGCCGCAGTCGTCTATCCAGGCAGACCTATCGAGAAGGCTCAGAAAGATGCCGTCCGAAGAGCCTTGGTGGGCGTTGATCTAATAGTTGGCGTTCGACGGTCGCGCGCCGGGGAACTGGGTCGACGTGGCTGGCAGTACAGGATCGGTCTTGAACTTGAGTAAGTGTATTTTCTAGTGACACTGATTGCTGATCGCGGCAAAGGTCTGGTATTTGTGCTCGTCGTCGGATGCTGGTCGTTAGTCAGAGGTGGAGGTGCGACCATTCGCTCACCGCTTTTGAGCCACCTTTGGAATTGGCGGTGTAGACTGGGACGATCAATGAACGTTCCTGATGCATTGAAAAAGGTTCCTTGCACTCAACCCCACGATCGAGAGGTGCTTTGCACCGGGGGGCCAAGGCTACCTGTGGCCATATCTTTGACACCGGATATCTAGGCCCGCCGCTGAACTGCCGTCTTGCAGTACTAACCGGCCCGCGTCACAAAGTCTGACGATGCAAGTTCAGGTTTAGGAAGTCAGGGGATCAATTGCTTAACTCTATGACTTCGTCTGACTGCTGAACTGGTCATGATCGATAGCTACTCAGGCTGGGCGGACATCTTCGCCATGGCTGCGTCGAACTTGGCATTAAGCTCAGCCATTTCAGGATCAGGCTCGTTGATGTACTTTTTCAATGAGAGTTCTGATCCGCTTGTCCCTGATATCTTGGTTTTGGCGAGGGTATGCGCCTTGTTCCAATTCTCGACGTATTTCACGTAGTGTTCATAGAACTTCGCCTTTAACTCCCATGACAAGCTGGGCCACTTTTTCGGGTCTACATCGGAGGGATGCTTGACCTTGATCGCATGAGGCCCCTTCAGCCTTGGAAAAAGCTTCAGATCATGCTCAAGCGCCTTCACTTTAGACGCAGCAAGCATCGCATCGAATTTGGCATCTTCTTCGTCCGAACTTTCCGACGAAATGTCCGGAGTAGGGGATAGCTGCGGGCAAGACTTGGCCTTGTTGCTGCTCTTCTGGAGATCGATTTGCTCATACTTGGAACCATACGGCTTGTTAGAATTCTTCCCGCCTCCTCCGGCCTTCCCCTTCTGAAGAACAGAAGAAGAGGATGAGGAGGAGGGAAGGAAAGGAAAGGATGTGTAATCGCCTGGTGCCCCTGCTGGTGCCGGTGTCGGTGCCAGTGTTGGTGCCTGGGATGATGTCTCGGCAGGTGCCGGCGGAGGTGCCCCTATCGGTGCCTTTCCTGATGGACCGAAAGGCGATTGCGGTGCAGCCGCCTCATGATCTGAGGCTTCACCTAAGCGACCAATATCCTGTGGCCTGCCGAGATAGTCTATGGCCAACTTTGTTGGGCTGATGAATGCGAGCACCGGAACCCCGCCAAATCTATGCCGCTCTGAACGGATCAACCCGTCTCGCTTCAGCACTGCAGATGCATCCTTGAACTGCTCAAAAGTCAGGCCGGACCACTCTGCCCAAGTTGATCGTGGATATACGGCCCATTTCCCAGGCCTTCCTGGGACCGAAATGTTCGCCCCACGCCAGCGAAATATAATCTCTTTCAAGAGCAACCTTGCGTTCGGATACATCAGCGACCACGCTTTGAAGTCTTCGCGACGCAGGATCGGGTATGGTGCGCACTTGTTCATTTCGGGCACTCCAAGTTACGCCCGCCAACGGCACAGAATGCGAACATCCTCCCCGGATTTTCCCCACTTGGCCTGGGGAAACGCGGGGGAATTCCCTGTTTCGTAGGTTGGGGAAAAGGGAGTGGTCGCCCTGATTTTCTAGATTTAGTCTTTGTTTTCAGGGGGATGATGGTGCTGCAAGAGAGGATTGAACTCTCGACCTCTCCCTTACCAAGGGAGTGCTCTACCACTGAGCTACTGCAGCGCCGGGCGGTGTGGCCGGGTGGCCTCAGCGCGTTCTGGCGGGCGTGTTAAACGCAAAGCGGGGGGCGCGCAAGGGACTTCGGGCAAAGATTTGCAGCACTGGTGCCAAAGCTCTTCAAGACGCCTGCCCTTGCCAGGTGCGTGGCGTTCGGTCTAGCGTTGAAGCCGGGCCATTTTGCAGAAAGTTCACAGATATGCGCCTTGGTCTGACTCTTTGCCGCCTTGGCCTTGTCCTTTTCCTGCAGGCCTTTTTGATGCTGGCCGCTGCACCCCAGGCGCAGGCCGAGTTCCTGGATTGCACCACGCCGGAATTCGCCGTGTCCAAGGTCCGCAACAAGGATTTCGTCTGCGAACCGATACGCGAGTTGTCGGTCGACGCCTTCGGGCGCAGCGTCCGGATCCGCACCCTGCGCTGGAAGGGTGACACGACCGATCCGCAATACGAACCCCTGGTCGTCGAGGCCGCTCAGACCACGCTGGCCTGGCTGGATGGCTACCGTGAAAGCTATGACCTCAAGGTTCAGGACCTGACCTTTGTCTTTGGCAACCTGGTCCTGTCGGACCCTGGCGACCCTTTTGCTGACGCGCTGCCCGGTGATCCCAAGGAATGTGTGATCCGGATCAACGTGGCCGTCGCCGACACCAAAAGCCTTGGCGATGTGCTGGAGAAATTCCACGGGACAATTGCGCATGAAGTCTTTCACTGCATCCAGGGAGCGACCTGGCCAGATCAGTTAAGGCAATACAGCAAGGGCGCGACCTGGTGGGTCGAAGGCACCGCGCAGTACATCGCGCACTGGATCTATCCGGTTCCCCAAGACCTTGACTCGCGCGTCAAGTCTTTTGCGGCCGATCTGCAGACCATTCCGCTGCACAAATCCAGCAGCAACGGCGGTTCGGTGGTGTTCTTCGCCTGGCTAGCATCGAACAAGATCTATCCGATCTTCGATTTCATCAAGGCTATGCCCACGGTCCCGGGCGAAGAGGCGCAGCGCACGGCACTGCTGTCGCAGGTTCCGTTTTATCTTCTGGCCGAATTTCCCCGTGACTTTGTAGATGGCGCGATCACGATGCCCGATGGGTATGTGTTCAAGAAACCCGAACCCAAACAAAAGCAAGACGTCATCGCCAGCGGGCCGCTGGTGATTCAGGCGACGCCGCTGACCATGATCCTGTGGGACGTCACCTTCATCGGCGGCGGATACTATGTGACCGGGCAAGGCGCGCCCGACGTCAGCTATCGCAAGCCCTCGGGACCGGCGGGCGACTGGTCCAGCATCGGGCTGATCAACGTCGAGCAGGGCTGTGAAAATGACACCACGCTGCGCTTTGTCGGGATGAGTTTTGGCACCGGGCCCGAAGCCGTTACGCTTGACGCCACCAAACTGCCCGGCTGCGAGGCCTGCTTTGTGGCCAGTGACCGCGATGCCTGCCTGATTGGCACCTGGGTTGCCGACCAGGGTGACCTTAGCCGCGTGATCTATGACATGGCCCCGGCCTCGGTCAGCGATGTCGAGGTTACAGGCAATTTCGGCGTCAAGTTCGACCCCGACGGCAAGGCTTACTTTGGGTTCCACAAGCTGCGGATCAAGCTGAACTATACGGATGAAGGGGTCAGCGCCTCGGCGATCGATATCGGTGGCAGCGTCGACAACACCTGGACCACCGACCAGAACAATCTTTACATGTGCTATCAGGAGTCAGACGCCGCGATCCAGATCGTGATCCCGAAGTCCTACTCGCGCGATGCGAATGGCAAGATGACGGAAAACCCATCGACCAGCGAAGTGATGCTGTTCAAAGACCTGCCAAGGTCCAAGAACGAGGCTTACGACTTTGCCTGCACAGGCCGGAATGAGATGACGATGTCGGGCACCACCGGGGGTCGGGGCTTCACGCTGTTCTTCACACGCACGCAATAGCCGGTGCAACCGGCCAATCTGGACCCTGCGCCCCGCCTGCGGTAAAGATGACGCCATGCGCAGCCCATCCCCTCCGCCAGACCGCAAGGCGCCCGAACCCCGCACGGCCGCCTCGGCGCGCCTGGAGCGGCAGAAGGCAGCACTGAAGGCCAACATGGCGCGCCGGAAGGCACAGGCACAGGCCCGGACCGCCACAGAAGCGGACGGGGAAACGAAGAACGAGGATTAGGGCAAATGGATTCGATTCTGGTGCGCGGCAACGGGGCTTTGTCGGGGGTGATCCCGATTGCGGGGGCAAAGAACGCTTGCCTCACGCTGATGCCAGCCACGCTGTTGTCGGATGAGCCGCTGACGCTGACCAACGCGCCGCGCCTGTCGGACATCGCGACCATGACGCAGCTTTTGCAGTCCCTGGGCGCGGAAGTGGCCAGCCTGAACGACGGTCTGGTGCTGGCGATGTCCAGCCATACGATCAGCAACCTGAAGGCTGACTATGACATCGTGCGCAAGATGCGGGCGTCGATTCTTGTTCTTGGCCCGATGCTTGCCCGCTTTGGCCACGCAATCGTCTCGCTGCCCGGCGGCTGTGCCATTGGCGCGCGACCCGTCGACCTGCACCTGAAAGCGCTGGAGGCGATGGGGGCGGAACTTGATCTGCGCGACGGCTATGTGCATGCCAAGGCCCCGGGCGGGCGGCTGAAGGGGGCGGTCGTCGATTTCCCCTTCGTGTCGGTCGGAGCGACGGAAAACGCACTGATGGCGGCCACGCTGGCCAAGGGGACGACCGTCCTGAAAAACGCCGCGCGGGAACCCGAGATTGTCGATCTTGCCCGCTGCCTGCGGAAAATGGGCGCGCATATCGACGGCGAGGGGACCAGCACGATCACCATCGAGGGCACCGACCGGCTGGGCGGCGCGACGCATCCTGTGGTCACCGACCGGATCGAGCTTGGCACCTACATGCTGGTCCCCGCCATTTGCGGCGGTGAGGTGGAATGTCTGGGCGGCACGCTGGAACTGGTCGGGGCCTTTGCCGAACGGCTTGACGCGGCGGGTGTGTCGGTCACCGAAACTGCGCGAGGCCTGAAAGTTTCCCGCAAGAACGGGCGGGTCAATGCGGTGAACGTGATGACCGAACCCTTCCCCGGCTTTCCGACCGACCTGCAGGCGCAGATGATGGCGCTGCTTTGCACGGCGGACGGGGTTTCGGTGCTGGAAGAAAAGATCTTCGAGAACCGTTTCATGCATGCCCCCGAACTGATGCGGATGGGGGCAAAGATCGACGTCCATGGCGGCACCGCCACCGTGACAGGGGTCGACAAGTTGAAAGGCGCTCCGGTGATGGCCACCGACCTGCGGGCCTCGGTGTCGTTGATCCTTGCGGGGCTTGCGGCGGAAGGTGAGACAGTGGTCAGCCGCGTCTACCATCTGGACCGCGGCTATGAACGGGTGGTCGAGAAACTTCGCGCCTGCGGGGCGCATATCGAGCGTATCTCGGCATGACCGACGCCCGGTTTGAAGATGGCGGCGAAGGCCCGTTGCGGCTGGTGGCGCAGGATGCCGAGGATCTGAAGGTCATCTCGACCCTGGTGCAGGACGCGGTTCTGCCGGCGACCGAGATGACCCACGACCCCAAGCGCCGCCGCTTTGCGCTGATGCTGAACCGGTTTCGCTGGGAAGACCGGACCCAGGCCGAAGCGGTTGGTCGCGCCTATGAACGGGTGCGGTCGGTGCTGGTCATCGACGATGTGCTGCGCGTGCAAAGCCAGGGCTTTGACCGGGGCGACAAGGATCTGGTGTTGTCGCTCTTGTCGCTGGACTTTGCGCCGGGGGCGGATGGCACCGGTCGGTTGACCCTGACGCTGGCCGGTGACGGCGCGATTGCGCTGGATGTCGAAGCGCTGGAGGTCCGGCTGGACGACGTGACGCGGCCCTACCGCGCGCCCTCGGGCAAGGTGCCACATCACGGGTAATCCGGGACCAAATTCCTTCGAAGGAATTTGCAAAGGTTTTCGAAAACTTTTGTCGCACCCGCAAGCCGCTTGAGCGCACCCCGCCACCGCGCTATCTGCACCTTGACCAGCCGGAGGCCCCTGATGCCCGTCTTCCTGAATACCGCCGACGCAGGCTTCGAGGCCGCCTTTGCCGCCCTTCTGGGTCAAAAGCGCGAAGAGGCCGAGGATGTCGACCAGACCGTCGCCGGAATCATCGCTGATGTGCGGGCGCGCGGCGACCGCGCGGTCATCGACCTGACCCTGCGATTCGACCGGCTGACGCTGACGCCGGAAACCCTTGCTTTTTCGCCCGCCGAAATCGCGGCCGAGATTGCCAAGGTCAGCCCCGAAGACCGCGCGGCTCTGGACCTCGCCGCCGCCCGTATCCGTGCCTATCACAGCCGTCAAAAGCCGCAGGATGAAAGCTGGACCGACCCCACCGGGGCCATGCTGGGCTGGCGCTGGACGCCGGTGTCAGCGGCGGGGCTCTATGTGCCGGGGGGGTTGGCGTCCTACCCCTCATCCGTTCTGATGAACGCTATTCCGGCCAAGGTTGCCGGGGTCGAACGGCTGGCCATCGCCTGCCCGACGCCGGGCGGGGTGGTCAATCCGCTGGTCCTTCTGGCAGCCCAGATCGCCGGGGTGGACGTGATTTACCGCATCGGCGGGGCGCAGGCGATTGCGGCCTTGGCCTATGGGACGGAAACCATCGCGGCGGTCGACAAGATAACCGGCCCCGGCAACGCCTATGTTGCCGCCGCCAAGCGCCGGGTCTTTGGGCGCGTCGGCATCGACATGATCGCCGGGCCGTCCGAGATTCTGGTGATCGCCGACGCAGACAACGACCCCGACTGGATCGCGCTGGACCTTTTGTCCCAAGCCGAACACGACGAAAGCGCGCAGTCGATTCTGGTAACGCCAGACGCCGCCTTTGGTCAGGCCGTCGCGGATGCCGTCGCCAAGCGGTTGGAAACGCTGGAACGGCGTGCCATCGCCGGGGCATCGTGGGCGGCACATGGCGCGGTCATCATCACCTGCGATCTGGAGGAGGCGGCACGCCTGTCCAACCGCGTCGCCCCCGAACATCTTGAACTCTGCGTCGCCGACCCCGAGGCGCTCAGCGAAAAGATCACCCATGCCGGGGCAATATTCCTTGGCCAGTGGACGCCCGAGGCGATCGGCGATTATGTCGGCGGACCGAACCACGTTTTGCCGACCGCACGCTCGGCCCGGTTTTCCTCCGGGCTGTCGGTGCTGGATTTCATGAAGCGTACGACGCTGGCCAAGATGACGCCCGAAGCGCTGAAGGCCATCGGTCCCGCCGCCGAACGGCTGGCGATAAGCGAAAGCCTGCAGGCGCATGGGCTGTCGGTCCGCGCGCGGCTTGACCGGTTGAACGATTGACCCCTTCGTCCTTGCGTCCCCCCCTTGTGATCGGGCATCACAGGGCAAGTATTTCCCTGGGCCCCAAATGACCAACCGCATCTGCCAGATCGACATCGACGAAAAGGGCCTTGTCCGCCCCACGCCCGAGATCGAACAGGAACGCCGCGTGGCGATCTATGATCTGCTGGAGGACAACAGCTTTGGCCTGCCGGTCCGGGCCGACCGTGAGCATCCCGAAGGCCCTTACCGCGTTCTGCTGGCGATCCGCGAGGGGCGGCTGGTGGTTGACGTCGCCACCGAAGACGCGGTCAAGGTGGCCGAGTTTCATCTGTCGCTTGGCCCCTTCCGGCAGGTGGTGAAGGACTATTTCCAGATCTGCGAGAACTATTTCGACGCGGTCAAACGCCTGCCGCCTTCTCAGATCGAGGCGATCGACATGGCGCGGCGCGGTATTCACAACGAGGGTGCGTCGATCCTGAAGGAACGGCTGGAGGGCAAGGCGCTGGTCGATACCGACACCGCGCGGCGGCTGTTCACCCTGATCTGCGTTTTGCACTGGGGCTGACGTGGTCGATTTTCCGCAATCCGTGCTGTTTTGCTGCGACCACAATGCCGTGCGCTCGCCCATGGCCGAAGGGCTGATGAAGAAGCTTTACGGCCAGCGCGCCTATGTGCAGTCGGCTGGCGTAAAGAACGATATGGAGGTGGATGGCTTTTCCATCGCCGTCTGTCAGGAACTGGGGATCGAGCTTTCCCGCCACCGCAGCCGCAGTTTCGACGAGATGCAGGATTGGGGCGATGACCTGTCACAGTTTGATCTGATCGTCGCCCTGTCGCCCGCCAGTCAGCGCATGGCGCTGGAGCTGACCCGCTATCATCACCTGCAGATCGAATACTGGCCGATCCTTGACCCAACCGGCTTGGGTGAGGGGCGCGAGGCCAAGCTGTCGGCTTATCGGCAAGCGCGGGACCAGATCAGGGATAGGATGCTGGCCCGGTTCGGGGAGCCAAGCGAAGAGTAGGGTGGGCAATCCTGCCCACCACAAGTGATTTTGAGGATCAAGCCCCTCACTCTGCCGCCACCCGCAACTTTCCCGCCAGGATCTCCGGCAGCGCCCCTTCGATCCACCCGGCCAGCGCCACCACATGCACTGCCGCGTCACGGCCCAGCCCGGTCAGTTCATAATCCACATGCGGCGGCACCACGGCATGCGCGGTGCGCAGGACGAACCCGTCGGCCTCCAGGTCCTTCAGGGTCTGCGACAGCATCCGTTCGCTGACGCCCCCCACCGCCCGGCGCAATTCGGCAAACCGGTGCGGGCGGGTGGCCAGCGCCACCATCACCAGCGTTCCCCAGCGGTTGGTCAGGTGTTGCAGCACGACCCGTGATGGGCAATCGGCCGCCAGCACATTGCCGCGCTGCCAGCCGTCCATCAGCACCTGTGCGGTTTTGTCAGTCATGCTGTGCGCCCCTTTCTCATACTAACAAAAATGTGCGTACTTACGTTTGGTAAGCTTACCGTCTAACTCTGCCTCGTCAACCGAAAACAGGAGAGACCCATGTCCACCATCGCCATCACCGGAGCCACCGGCCAGCTTGGCCGCCTTGCCATCGCCGCCCTGCAGGCGCGCGGGGTCAATCCTACGGCCCTTGTCCGCAGCCCGGAAAAGGCCGCCGATCTGGGCGTCCAGACCCGCGCCTTCGACTATACCACCGCCGATCCCGCCGCGCTGAAGGGCGTGCAGACGCTGGTCCTGATCTCGTCGAACGACTTCAACGACCGCGCGGGCCAACATGCCAAGGTCATCGCGGCGGCCAAAGCGGCGGGTGTCGGTCGCATCGTCTATACCTCGATCCTGAAGGGCGAAGCCTCGCCGATGGTTCTGGCACAGGACCATATCGCCACCGAAGCCGCATTGCGCGACAGCGGTCTGTCGACCACGATCCTGCGCAACGGCTGGTATTCCGAAAACTACACCGGGGCGCTGGGTGCCGCGATCCAGCACGGCGCGATCATCGGTGCAGCAGGTGAGGGGCGGGTATCGTCGGCCGCGCGCAGGGACTATGCCGAGGCGATTGCGGTGACCGCGCTGGACGCATCACACGCCGGCAAGATCTATGAGCTTGCAGGCGATACCGCCCACAGCGGCGCTGATCTGGCTGCCGTCGTGGCCAAGGCGTCGGGCAAGCCGGTGGCCTATGTGTCGATGCCAGAGGCGGATTATGCGGCGGCGCTGGTTGGCTTTGGCTTGCCCGAAGGCTTTGCTGCGGTGCTGGCCGACAGCGACTCTCAGGCGGGCCATGGCGCGCTGCAGGATGACAGCGGCACGCTTGGCCGCCTGATCGGCCGCCCGACGACCCCGCTTACCGAAACCGTAACAGCGGCGCTGTAACGGACTGCCCTGCCGTGCCGAAAGGTATGGCAGGGCCGCCTTGCGCGTGGCTAGCCCTACCGCAACGGGGTCTTGTAGGTCATCCGCCGCACCGATCCGGTTTTCGATCGCATCAGGATCGTCTCCAGCGTGACCCGGCCCGGTTCGCGCTTGATCCCGGCCAGAAGCGAGCCCGAGGTCACCCCGGTCGCGGCAAAGATCACGTCGGCGCGCACCAGATCATCGCGGGTATAGACCCGGTCGAAGTTGGTGATCCCGGCCTTGCGGGCGCGGGCGCGTTCATCGTCATTGCGAAACAACAGCTTGCCAAAGAACTGCCCGCCCATGCATTTCAGCGCCGCAGCCGCCAGCACGCCTTCGGGTGCGCCGCCCGAGCCCATATACATGTCGATGCCGGTGGTTTCCGGTTCGGCGCAATGCATGACACCGGCCACATCGCCATCGGTGATCAGGCGGATCGCCGCCCCGGTCGAGCGGACCTCGCGGATCAGGTCCTCGTGCCGGGGGCGTTCCAGAATGCAGACGGTGATATCCTCGGTCGAACAGCCTTTGGCCGCCGCCAGCGCTGAGACGCGCTCGGAAGGGGTCATCGACAGGGTGACAGTTCCGGGTTTGAAGCCGGGGCCGATGGCCAGTTTTTCCATATAGACGTCGGGGGCGTGCAAAAGCGTGCCGCGCGGGGCCATGGCGATCACGGTCAGCGCGTTCGGCATGTCTTTGGCGGTCAGCGTGGTGCCTTCCAGCGGGTCCAGCGCGATGTCGACCTCCGGTCCGTTGCCGGTGCCGACCTCTTCGCCGATATACAGCATCGGGGCCTCGTCCCGCTCGCCCTCGCCGATGACCACGACACCCTTGATGTCCAGCAGGTTCAACTGGTCGCGCATGGCATTGACGGCGGCCTGATCGGCGGCCTTTTCATCGCCGCGACCGATCAGGCGGGCCGAAGCCAAGGCAGCGGCCTCGGACACCCGGGCAAGGCCAAGGCTTAGGAGGCGGTCCTGAAAGTGCTGTTTTTCCGACATAGGGTCCCCCGGGGTTTTTCTCGGTGTAGCGGCGGCGCGCGGGGGCGGCAAGGATGGTGGCGCTAACTGTGCCATATTCAAGGAAAGACGGGTGTTGACGGCGAACAAGGCGGTGGTGTTTCGTATGGCGTGCGGCATTGGGATCGGGATGGATTTTCTGGTGGATCCGTTTGGAAGCGGGGTCAGCGCGCCGATGAAGTGGCGGGCTTGTATTGCGGCCTTCGCTCTGGGGCTCTGCACGTCTTCCAGCCAAGCGCAGGAAATGCAGATCAACGAGGCGCCCTACGACGAGATTGCGGCTTTGGAGCCGACGACCCAGTCCTTCGACGACCTTGGCGGCCTGCAGATTGGGACCGCGTTCGAAATCGAAGGCGCCATGATTGGCCAGATCCTTGAGGGGCAAAGCCTGGATAGGCGGGCAGGACGCGGGCTGGACGACCATTGGGTCTTGGCCAAGCGGGACGCCAGCTTGCCGCTTGGCCTTGCGGCAGACAGCGAGCCGCCGGTCGCCGTGGTGGTTTGGGACGGCGCTTTTGACAGCTATGCGCTGGCCGGGTTCGGACCTCAACAATATGGGCCGGGTCGGATGCGGTCGGGGACGGGTATCGTCACGATCCTTTTTGATGAAGTGCAGTGTCTTTTCGGATTCCGCACCTGGCTGGATGGGAACCAGGACAATATTGTCATGCGCCGCTACCCCGAGGGAAACCTGAACGTGATCTTCTGGAACGAGGCGGGTCAGCAACTTGCCGATTTTCGGCGGTATATTGACCAGGGGCAGGTCGAGGTTGCCTATATCCAGTCCAGCGGAAGCTATCCGGAGATCAGGGCCGTAACGATCCAGAATCTGGATCCCGAGGGGATCGGTATCGACGAAATCGTCTATGCGCCGATGTGTCCGATGATCGTTTCGGGCCGCGAAGCTGACACCCGAAACGGGTAGGGGCTTCAGACTTCCTCGATCCGGATTGCCACCGGGGCGCCGACCAGCACGCCGGTGGCGGCAAAGCGGGTCATGGCGTGGGCGACATCGTCGGGCGCGGCCTTGTGGGTCACGATCAGGACCGGGGCATTGGCGCCTTCATGGCCATACTGGCGCATCTGGTCGATGGAGACCCCGGATTCGCCGAGACAGGTGGCGATCTTGGCGAGGGCTCCGGGTTTGTCCAGAAGCGTCATCCGCAAGTAATAGGATGCCGGTGTGGCCGACCTTGCCGGTTGGGCGGCGAACAGGGTGGTGGCGGGCTGGCCGAAGGTCGGCAGGCGAAAGCCGCGCGCGATGTCGATCACGTCGGCCATCACCGCGCTGGCGGTCGGACCCATGCCCGCACCCGGGCCACGCAGGACGATCTGGCCGACGCTGTCACCCTCCAGCACCACCATGTTGGTGCCGCCCTGCAACTGGCCCAGCGGGCTGTCGGCGGGCACCAGGCAGGGGGTCATCCGCTGCTCCAGCCCGCGCCCGGTCATCTGCGCCACCCCCAGGAGCTTGATCCGATAGCCCATGTCGGCGGCCAGCCGGATATCGTCGATCGAGACCGCGCCGATGCCCTCCAGTTCCACCGCGTCAAAGGCAACGCGGGTGCCAAAGGCGATGGCGGCCAGCAGGGACAGCTTGTGGCCTGCGTCGATGCCGCCGACGTCAAGGTTCGGATCGGCCTCAAGATAGCCAAGCTGGCGGGCCTCTTCGAACACGGTCTCGTAGGGCAGGTTGGCCGATTGCATCCGGGTCAGGATGTAGTTGCAAGAGCCGTTCATGACCCCCATCACCCGCTTGATCCGGTTGCCCGCCAGACCTTCGGTCAGGGCCTTGATCACCGGAATGCCGCCCGCAACGGCAGCTTCAAACCGCAGGGCCAGACCGGCGGCCTCGGCGGTTTCGGCCAGGGCCTGACCGTGATGGGCCAGCAACGCCTTGTTGGCGGAAACGACATGCTTGCCGGAAGCCAGCGCCGCTTCGGTCGCGGCTTTGGCGGGGCCGTCGTGGCCGCCCATCACTTCGACGAAGACATCCACATCATCTCGGCTGGACAATACGACAGGATCAGTCTCCCAGGAATAGCCGGACAGGTCCGCATCGCGGTTCTTTGACCGGTCGCGGGCCGAAACTGCGGAAATGACCACCGGGCGGCCAGCACGGGCGGCGATCAGGTCGGCATGGGCCTGCACTATCTTGACGACGCCGATGCCCACGGTTCCAAGACCGGCGATGCCAAGACGCAATGGGGCGGTGGACATGGGGACCTCGGCTTCGGGGGATGATGGCGTAGGGATGACGGGCCTCTGTTAGCCAAAAGCCGGGCCGGGCGCAACGCTGTCAGGGCCTCAGCGCCGCCGCTCGGGTCCGTAGCCGGGCGGCCTGGACCGCCAGCGCCGGACCGGGGTCGATGGCGGTGACCTTTGCCTGCGCCAGAAGCCCGTCGATGGGGGCAAGCGGCACAAAGCCGCCACGGCCCGCAACCGGCGCGCAGGCCGAAAAAGCAAGGCAAGCGATCAACCCGGGCAAGCGCAGGGGCAAGCATTGCCTGGCGAATTGAATACTATCCGGCGACATCCGCCGCCTAGGCACAGCCGGAGGTTCCATCAAGGCAGACCCTGCGGGTCCGTGGCCTGGTCACGATGAACTGGCTGAAGCTCTGGTCTTGCAAGCCCGGGCCATACGCCAGAACTCCGATGTCGAAATCGGGCGAATAGTCGACCCAAGTCTCGACGATGACCACGGAATCCAGATCATCCATTTCCGGAATGAACGGCTGCAGGTCCTGTATCGTCGTCTGATTATATGCGACGACAGCCCCCCCTGGCGAGCGCGAGAACAGAAGCACATAGCGATCATCGGAATCCCATGCGGCCCTGACCACCGTCCCTTCATCCATTTCGAAGCTGGTAATCCGCATTCGGGACGCTTGTGCGCCCGGCGTCAGGAAGGCCAGGACTTCTTGCAAACCGTCAATGAAGGTCGTCGTGACCACCACCTGCCGCGACAAGAGGTCTGCAATCGCATAGGCCGCCTTCTGCGAGATGTTGATCGTCCGGTAGACGTCCCAATAGACAAACAGCGCCAGAAAACCCCAGATCATCATTGGCAAGAGCAACAGAAACTCGGCCAGAAGGACACCGCTTTCGTCCTTTGCAAAGGACTGGATGCTGTGACGAAAACGATACATCTGCAACCCTATCCCGGTTCGTTGACAAAGACAGTTGTGGTCATCAGCGCATAGCTGCCGTCGGTTTCGTTCCTGATCATCGCGGCACCAACTACCGAGGTCGGGAACATTGGATCTTCCTTCAGACAGATTCGCATCAACATGATTTCATTGTCCGATCCGAAAGCAAATTCGCTTCCGGTCGGCTGCACCAGCGGATCAATCGGTTCGCTGCGATCAACGCAGCCATGCGGCGGAGCGACCATCGCAAAGTTGGCGGTGTTGATCGGCTGCATCCAGATCATCATGGAATCGATGCAGGTCTGCACCGACTTTGCGATCATGCCGCCACTGCAAATCTCGGCTTTCAGTTCGGCATGGGTCAGCGAGTCGAAATTGCCCAGCCGGATGTCGCGCACGACGATGTCGACGCTGCGCTCAAGCATGGCATGGCGCGCCATGTACATGCTGCTTTCCACCGATGCCATGAAGATCATCATCACGATCGGGATGATGAGGCAGAACTCAATCGACGCGGTGCCGGTTTCGTCGGCCAGAAAGCTGCGAAGGCCGGTCATTGGGTCAGCCTCAGTTCCGAGATGTCTTCGGCAATCTTGTGGAAGGCGGCGGTGAGGCCGGTGTTGTCGCCTGCCATATAATAGTAAGTTTCCTTCGGTTCGGACGAGCAGTTTCTGATCTGCGTCTGGCCGTTTGCCGTAACCGTCGAGCCAAATGCGATGCCGTAGACCTCGATCCCGGCAGCCTTTGCCGCGGTGCAGTTTTGCTGCAGCAGGCTGTCCAGGGTCCCCGCGGCGAGGTAGGTCCCGCGGAAGATGTTGCTGATAGTGCCTGAGTTGGTCGCGCCAGTCACGTTCGAGCGCATATAAAGCTGACGGACCAGGTAATCCACCCGCATGTAACGCCAGACTTCGCTCCAGTCGAGCTGCGTGACCACACCGCTGCCGGTCCAGGTCGGTGTCGCAACCCAGGCCACCCTGCCGGCGCTGGTCGTCGAGTTGCAGGTCGTGTCCGAGTTCGGCTTCAGGTGCGGTACGAAATATTCCTTCGTTCCTGCGCAGGTCGGGCGGGCACCCTTATTCAGGGCTATCGTGCTGGCCGACCAGAAGCGGATCGCGAATCTTCCATCGGCCCCGCGGTAGACTGGCGACAGGCCAGTCTTGTAAGTGTCATAAATGTAGTTGTTCGCAACGTGATCGCCGTCGGTCATCAGGACGATGATCTTCCGGGTGCTCTCTTCGCCCGAATTGGGATCCCATACGTTGTCCGCCGGACGCCCCTGCACGGTGGCATCGCCAAGCGCAGTGTAGATCGGCCGGGCGCTCTCGTCGAGCAGCGCCGTGGCCCAGCGCATCCCGAACGCGATAGAGGTGTTGCCGCCTTCGACCAGTTTGCCAATCTTGTCCGTCAACAATGCGGTCGTCTTGGTCGGCAGCATTACTTGGTTTCGGGTGGTGTCGAGCGACTCGTCGATAGTGGTGCCCGAAGTGTCGGGCGAATGACCGCAGAGCGACTTCCCGAAGACGGTAACCACCGGGAAACCCGTGTTGGCCAGATAGTTGGTCGATGTGGTGACCGCCGTGAAATCTGCAATCGCCGCCAACGGCATCGTCAGCGTGGTCGACAGGCCGGTGGAGGGAAAGGTGCTGGTCGGAACTTCGATGCAGTTGAGAGCGGGAACCCCGGCGTTTGCGACCCCGTTCCAGGATGAAATCCTGGTCGCGTTGAACCGCGCCCGCAGGTTTGCCGGCAGGTTCACCTGAGAAGCATAGGGCACCACGCCGATCGACACTGTGTCTTGGGTGTCGTCTTCCTTGACGATAGTGATAAAGTCGATCGCCGACTCGCGAAGCGCAGTGATCTTCTTTTTGCTGCTTGACGAAGACGCCGGACTGGACATCGAGCCGGTGATGTCAAGCGCGAGTATCACCTCGACATTGGCTACGCCCTGGGTGGCCTGGCTGTTGGTCGGGCCCTCCAGATATTCGTTGTTCGAGAAGATCGTCAGGAAGAAGTTTTCCGATCGGACCTTGGAGGTGATCGTCACCCGGCGCCGACCGGCGTCGACCTCTGCCGACACGGTCGGATCGGAAAAATCGACCATCTTGAGATCGGCGCTATCAAGACCGGCCTTTGCGAACCAGTCGTTGGCGATCGCGGTTGGCGTGCGTGTCTGGGTCAGGCTGGCTGCGGCAAGGGCTGCCCGGTCCATGGTCTGCTGCATCGCGACGCGACGGGTCTCGAAGCGCATGACGTCGACTGCAATTCCGCCAAACATGATCATCAAAAGGAAGATGAAGATCATGAAAAAGGCCATCGCGCCGCGTTCGTCGCTGCGGAACAGGCGCATCGAACGGGTCATACGTCTGCGTGCAAAAGGAAACGTTGCTTGTGGCATTTCGACAACCTTCCACCGATTAACCAATACCCCCGCCAATACGCCCGCCAAAAGGCAGGAGCGGATGCCCACATTTAGACACAAATGGCGGCAGAAGTATAAACAAAATTTCAAGATGGCCAAGATTCTCAATTATTTGGAAACAAATTGGACTTTCTGGCCCGCGCTGGCGAAGGCGTGGCGACATATTTTGCTGTTGCGGCGCATGACTCGCGATGGGCCAGCCAACCGATTCGCGTTGCAACTCATACGTGTAATTGCTTTGCGGGATGCGCGCCCTGGCAGTTAAAGTGCATCGACCGCTCGCAGTTGGTGGCTTCTCAGACCGGGTTTGTGCGTTAGGGTGCGGCAGGGCCGCCGAAGACGGCCCGCACCCAAGGGAGAAAAGACATGCACGTTACCGGCGAGCCAAGCTTTCGCGAATCGGTCGATCTGATGTTCAACCGCGCGGCCAAGCTGTTGGACCTCAGCCCCGGGCTGGAACAGAAGATCCGGGTCTGCAACTCGACCTATACGGTGCGCTTTGGCGTCCGGCTGCGCGGCAAGATCGAGACCTTCACCGGCTATCGCAGCGTTCATTCCGAGCATATGGAGCCGGTCAAGGGCGGCATCCGCTATGCCATGTCGGTCAATCAGGACGAGGTCGAGGCGTTGGCGGCGCTGATGACCTACAAATGCGCGCTGGTGGAAACGCCGTTTGGCGGGTCCAAGGGGGGCCTGTGCATAGACCCGCGCGCCTGGGACGAAGAGGAGTTGGAGCAGATCACCCGTCGCTTCGCCTATGAGTTGATCAAGCGCGACCTGATCCATCCGGCGCAGAACGTCCCCGCCCCCGACATGGGCACGGGCGAGCGTGAGATGGCCTGGATCGCCGACCAATATATGCGGATGAACACCACCGACATCAACGGCCGCGCCTGCGTGACCGGCAAGCCGATCAATGCGGGCGGCATTCAGGGCCGGGTCGAGGCGACGGGCCGGGGCGTGCAATATGCCCTGCGGGAATTCTTCCGCCACCCCGAGGATATCGCCAAAGCCAACCTGAGCGGCGGTCTGGACGGCAAGCGGATCATTGTGCAAGGCCTTGGCAACGTGGGCTATCATGCCGCCAAGTTCCTGAGCGAGGAAGACGGCTGCAAGGTCATTGCCGTGATCGAACGCGACGGGGCTTTGCGCGACCCGAACGGTCTGGACATCGAGGATATCCGCCAATGGATGAACCGCAACGGCGGCCTGCTGGCGGGCTATCCGCGCGCCGTGCATTCCGCCGATGGTGCTGCGGCGCTGGAAGACGCTTGCGACATCCTGATCCCGGCGGCGCTGGAAGGGGTGATCAACCTTGGCAACGCCGCGCGGATCAAGGCCCCCCTGATCATCGAGGCGGCGAATGGCCCGGTGACCTACGGTGCCGATGAAATCCTGCGGCAAAAGGGCTGCGTCATAATCCCCGACATGTATGCCAACGCAGGCGGGGTGACGGTCAGCTATTTCGAATGGGTCAAGAACCTGTCCCACATCCGCTTTGGCCGGATGCAGCGCCGGGCAGAAGAGGCCCGCAGCCGCCTTCTGGTCGAGGAACTCGAACGGCTGTCTTCGGATCAGGGTCTGGGCTGGTCCTTGGGCGAGGGCTTCAAGGAGCGCTTTCTGCAAGGCTCGGACGAACTGGCGTTGGTGCGGTCGGGTCTGGATGACACCATGCGCACCGCCTATCAGGCCATGCGCGAAGTCTGGCACAACCGCGAAGGCGTCGAGGATCTGCGGGTCGCCGCCTATATCGTGTCGATAAGCAGGGTGGCTGCGACATATCGTTCGAAAGGGCTTTAGTTCATCTTGCGGGGGAGACTGCAGGACACATGGAGAGGCGCTGCTACTTGAAATGTGTTGCAAATTTCGCAATGTGTGGTAAGGCTTTAGGATCTATAAATCGACCAAATTGTGTAACTTATCTGCGAGGGCGTAATGGCAACAGCTTGCGAAAGCTTCGGGCTTTCCGCAGATCAGAGGGCGGGTCTTCGACAGTCGAGTTCGTGCTTTGGTTGCCGCTGGTCGTTATGGTCTTGATGCTGGTCGTGGATGCTAGCATGTTGTTCATGACCCGGTCGCATGCGATCAGCGTTTTGCAGGACACCAACCGGCTGTATTCGGTTGGCCAGTTCACGGGCGATACGGCCGAAGATCGGCTGGAGAAAGCAGAAGACTACGCGCTGGCGCGGCTGTCGCCGTTTTCGGAAAGCGCAACCGCAGTGACGACCGAAGTCAACCGGGTCGTCAGAACCGAGGCGACGATGGAAACGTCCGAAATTGCCAATATCGGCTTTCTGGGCACGCTGATCGACGTGACCATGACCATAAGCGCTGAACACAGGGTGGAGTTCTGAGATGGCACGTAAAGCGCACAGTTTTGCCGATTTCTCGCAAGCCGAATACGGCAGTATTTCTGCGGGTGGTCTGATCCTGATCATCGTGTTCCTGGCCGTGGGAGGCATCGCGGTAGACGTATCAAACGTCTACAATCAGCGGACGCATTTGCAGGTGACTGCGGACGCCACGGCCCATGCTGCGCTTTATGACCGCAACTACACATTGGGCGCCACTGCCGAATCGGCAACAGCCTCTGCCCTCGCTCTGGCCGAACAGAACATGTCTGACGCGGGTTATGGCGATGTGGTGACGGAAGAAGACATCCAGTTCGGCGTCTGGGATGACGCAACCGGAACCTTCACCGAGAATGAGGATTCGCGCTCCGCCGTCCGGGTTCAGACGCACCGGTCCGAGGAAGGTGAGAACGAAATTGCTACCTACCTGCTGAAGTTCGCCGGCTTCGATTCCTGGGACGTGAATACCGTTTCAATGTTCACGACCTTTGGCCCCCCTTGCCTTCGTGAAGGGTTCGTTGCCGAGAACGAAGTCGATATCCAGAGCAACAACAGCTATTTCCGTGGTTTCTGCATCCACTCCAACGACGTGGTGTCGATCAACAGCAACAACTTTTTCGAGGAAGGCACGATCGTATCGATGCCGGATACCGCAAATCTGGAAATGCCGAATTCCGGGTACAATAGCAACGACGGTCTGGCAGAAGCGCTGCGCTATGGCGCGATGTATCTGCGCGTGATCAATTCGTTGCGGACGGTGTCGACCAGCTGGAATACGGGCAAGGCCGACATGTGGAACTTCCTGCAACTGGGGTCGCGGGAAGGGCAGCGGGATTATATCACCGCGACCGCGCGAACCGTGAACATCGTCAACGGCAAGCCAGCAGTTTCGTCGTCTTCCAGCAACACGGTTGAGGCATCGAAAGACCTGCTTGACCGTAACGGTGGCCTTGCGCTGCGGGCAAACGCTGTGAATTACGTCTATTGTTCCAGCCCTAGCACGCAGCTGGGCATCAAGCGGACGATCAGCAATCTGGTGATCATCACCAACTGCCAGATCAGCTTTGGTACAGGCGGGGCGCTGGAAAATGCGCTGATCGCGACGCTGCACACCGGCAATTCCTCGATCTCGGGGTCGTCCGGCACGCGGATCGGCAAGATGGACTCCTGCGCGGCAGGCGGCGGGGCGCAACTTGTGTCCTTGGGCGGTATCAGCTTTGCCTCGGGCGTGTCGATCCATGGTGGTCAGCTGATCGCGCTGAAGAATATCGAGTTTTCGGCCAACGGCGATGGTCTGAACGGTGTCTCCCTGATCTCGGGCGACACGGTGTCGGGTACTTCGAACATGGAAATGGGTCTGTGCGGCACCGGGATGGAAGACAACCTGGCGTTCAACTATTTTCGTATGGTGATGTAGCGTAGCCAGTCTGCGACGCATGATGTCGCAAGCGAGCGCGGAAAAGCTGATCCGGTCTTGAATATGCGCGACTGAACTGGCCATATCACCGGGTCAGGGGGGGCTAATCCATGCGATATTCAGGTCTGAAGGTCCTTACCGAAGGGCTTTTCGGCAACAAGGGCTGGGGCCCCGCCTGGCGCGATCCGTCGCCCAAGGGCGAATATGACGCGATCATTATCGGTGGCGGCGGGCACGGGCTGGCGACGGCCTTTTATCTGGCCAAGAACCACGGGCTGACCAATGTCGCTGTCCTTGAAAAGGGCTACCTTGGCGGCGGCAGCATCGGGCGCAACACCACCATCGTCCGCGCCAACTACATGATCCCCGGCAACACAGAATTCTACAGCCACTCGATGAAGCTGTGGGAGGGGATGGAAGCCGAGCTTAACTACAACGTCATGCATTCCCAGCGCGGCTTGATCAACCTCTTCCATTCCGACGGGCAGCGCGACTACTGGGTGCGGCGCGGCAATGCGATGATCAATCAGGGCGACGACGCCATCCTTTTGGACCGCGAAGGCGTGCGGGAATATCTGCCCTATCTCGATTTCGAAAACACCCGGTTTCCGATCTATGGCGGCATCCTGCATCCGCGCGGGGGTTCGGCCCGGCATGACGCGGTGGCCTGGGGCTATGCGCGCGGGGCCGACAGCCGGGGCGTCGATCTGATCCAGAATTGCGAAGTTACCGGCATCGACATCGAAAACGGTGTCGTGCGCGGGGTGCAGACCACACGCGGCGCGATCCGGGCCAAGAAGGTCGGGGTCATCGTCGCGGGACGGTCGTCTCAGGTGGCGGCGATGGCGGGGATGCGGTTGCCGATTGAGAGCCATGTTTTGCAGGCGTTCGTGACCGAAGGCCTGAAGCCGGTCATCGACCATGTCATCAGCTTTGGCATGGGCCACTTCTATATCAGCCAGTCCGACAAGGGCGGTTTGGTGTTCGGCGGCGATCTGGATTTCTACGCCTCCTATGCCTCACGCGGGAACCTGCCGATGGTCGAACATGTGATGGAGGCGGGCATGACCCTGATGCCGATGATCGGCCGCGCCAAGGTCTTGCGCAGTTGGGGCGGGATCATGGACATGACGCCGGACGGGTCACCCATCATCGACAAGGCCCATGTTGAGGGGCTGTTCCTTGACTGCGGCTGGAACTACGGCGGGTTCAAGGCCGTGCCGGCATCGGGTTGGTGCATGGCGCATCTGATGGCGACCGGGACCAGCCATGAGGTGGCGCGGAAGTTCCGGCTGGACCGCTTTGCGACGGGGCATCTTCTGGACGAAGAAGGCACCGGCAGCCAGCACAATTTGCATTGAGGGGGGCATGATGATTGGACATTTGCGCCTTGCCCGGCCTCAGGGAGCCTTCGGCGGGGATATTCTCGGACAGATGAAATCGGGGGTTTTTCCATGCGCCTGAAATGCCCCCTTTGCGGCGACCGGGACCGGCGGGAGTTCTATTACTATGGGGCCGAGGATTATCTGCACAGGCCTGCGGCGGACGCCGAGCCTGCGGCTTGGGACAATTACCTGCACCTTCGGGACAATCCGGCAGGGGTGCTTCGCGACCTTTGGTATCACGAGGCGGGCTGTTCCCAGTGGCTGCTGGTCACCCGCAACACGGTGACGCATGAGATTGCGTCGGTCGAATTGGTAGCGGAGCGCAAGGCATGAGGATCGACGGCAAGGGTCTGATCGACCGCACGAAGCCGGTGCGCTTCCGGTTCGATGGCCGCGAATACGCTGGGTATAAAGGCGACACGCTGGCCTCGGCGCTTTTGGCCAATGACGTGCGGCTGGTGGGGCGGTCGTTCAAGTATCACCGCCCTCGCGGTGTTCTGACCGCAGGGTCCGAGGAGCCAAACGCGCTGGTCGAGGTGATGGGGCCGAAGAACCAGACCCCGAACGTGCGGGCCACGGTGCAGGAAGTGTTCGAGGGGCTGGTGGCCCAAAGCCAGAACCGGCTGGGTTCCTTGCGGTTCGACCTTCTGGCGGTCAACGACTATCTCGCACCATTCCTGAGCGCCGGGTTCTATTACAAGACTTTCATGTGGCCGCGTGCCTTTTGGGAAAAACTGTACGAGCCGATCATCCGCCGCGCGGCGGGCTTGGGCAGTCTGTCAGGCAAGCATGACGAGGGGGCCTATGAAAAGGCCTTTGCCTTCTGCGATGTGCTGGTGATCGGGTCCGGTCCTGCCGGTCTGATGGCGGCTTTGACCGCAGGTCGGGCGGGCGCAGACGTGATTTTGGCCGAGGAAAGCCATGCCCTTGGCGGGCGGCTGTTGTCGGAGGGCGGCACGATCGGCGGAATGGCGGCGGCTGACTGGCTGGCGCAGGTGGTGGCCGAACTGGCCGCGCTGCCAAATGTGCGGATCATGCTGCGCACCAGCATCACCGGGGCCTATGACCACGGCACCTATGGCGCGCTGGAACGGGTCGGGTTGCACAAACCGGCGCGACCGAACCTGCCGCGGGAATGCTTTTGGCGCATTGTCGCCCCCCATGCCGTGCTGGCAAGTGGCGCGCTGGAGCGGCCGGTGGCCTTCCCCGACAACGACCGTCCGGGGATCATGATGGCTTCGGCCGTCCGCACCTACCTGAACCGCTATGGCGTCAGCCCCGGCAAACGGGTGACGCTTTTTGCCAACACCGATCAGGCCCGGGCCACCGCGCGCGACCTGATGGCCGCAGGCGTGCAGGTCGCGGCGATCATCGACCCGCGCCCCGATGCCTTCAGCGTCGAGGATTGCCCGGTGCATGTGGGCGCCGAAGTCATCGGCTCACGCGGGCGGCTGGGGCTGTCGGCGATCATGGTGCGGAAAGGCAACGAGACCTTCGAGATCGAGACCGACTGTCTGGCGATGTCGGGCGGCTGGAACCCGACGATCCATCTGACTTGCCACATGAACGGCCGGCCGCGCTGGGATGACGAGCTTGCGGCTTTTGTGCCCATGGCAGGCGCGGTCCCCGGTCTGGTCGCGGTGGGCGCGGCGAACGGCACGATGTCGACGCATGGCGCGCTGGCCACCGGTCATGCGGCGGCGCTGGCGATGGTGCAGGCGCTGGGCCGCAAGGTCAGCGTTGATCTGCCTGAAGCCGAGGACATGCCCTACAAGCCGAAAGCGCTGTGGCTGGTCGATGCTCCCGGCCGGGCCTGGTTGGATTTTGCCAATGACGTGACCACCAAGGACGTCAGGCAGGCCGCACAAGAAGGCTTTCGCAGCGTCGAGCATATGAAGCGTTACACGACGCAAGGCATGGCGCCGGATCAGGGCAAGAACTCGAACGTCGGCGCGCTGGCGGTTCTGGCCGATGCCACCGGGCGCGGGATTGCCGAAACCGGGGTCACGACTTTCCGCCCGCCTTACGTTCCGGTGTCCATCGCCGCGATGGGGGCTGGCGGGCGCGGGATGGGCTTTGCGCCGCAGCGGTTCATGACCAGCGATCAGGCCAGCCGCGACCGGCACGCCCCAATGATCGAGGCCGGGCTGTGGTATCGCCCTTCGTATTTCCCGAAACCGGGTGAGGCCACCTGGCGCGAATCTTGCGACCGTGAAGTGACCATGGTCCGGCAGACCGTGGGTGTGGCCGATGTGTCGACGCTGGGCAAGATCGACATTCAGGGGCCGGATGCAGGGCGCTTCCTCGATTTCCTGTATACCAACACGTTCAGCACCTTGCCGGTTGGCCGGGTCCGCTATGGCCTGATGCTGCGCGAGGACGGGCTGGTGCTGGATGACGGCACCAGCGCCCGGTTGGGCGACAACCACTATCTGATGACCACCACCACCGCCGGGGCCGGGCTGGTGATGCGGCATATGGATTTCGTGCATCAGGCGTTCTGCGCCGACTGGCAGGTGCGGTTCATTTCCGTCACGGAAAGCTGGGCGCAGTTTGCCGTCGCCGGGCCGATGGCGCGGGCGCTGGTCAATTCCTTTGTCGAAACCCCGGTCGATCTGCCGTTCATGGGGGTCGCTCCGGTGCGGATCGGTGGCGTCGACGCGCGGCTGTTCCGGATCAGCTTTAGTGGAGAGCAAGGCTATGAAATCGCCGTGCCCACCCGCTATGGCGAGGCGCTGTTCCGCGACCTCTTGGCCCGGGCCGAAACCATGGGCGGCGGGCCCTACGGGATGGAGGCGCTGAACGTCCTGCGGATCGAAAAGGGCTTTATCACCCATGCCGAGATTCACGGCCGCATCTCGGCGCATGACATCGGCATGGAAAAGATGGTTTCGGCCAAAAAAGACTGCATCGGCAAGACCGCTGCCACCCGTCCGGGCCTTTGGGGGCCGGAACGCGAGCAACTGATAGGCCTGAAGGCCGCCGGGCCGATCTCCTCGGGGGCGCATCTTTTCGTGCCGGGGGCCGAACTGCACCGCGAGACGGATCAGGGCTATGTCACGTCCGTCTGCTGGTCGCCGACGCTGGAGGCTTGGCTGGGTCTGGGCTTCCTGAAAGACGGGCGGGCGCGAATTGGCGAAAGGGTCCGGCTGGTCGATCACCTGCGCGGCCTGGATGTGATCTGCGAGGTCTGCCATCCGGTTTTCCATGACCCCGAGGGGGAGAAGCTTCGTGCCTGAGCTTATTGCGAAATCCGCGCTGGACGGGCGCAGTCTGACACTTGCGGGTGTGACATTGGCCGAAGCTTCGGCCGGGCCGATCACCTCGATTGCGATTCTGCAGGGTGGGGCGAAAGACGTGGCCAAGGGGCTGAAGCCGCTGGGTCTGGCCTTTCCCAAACCGCAGCAGTTTACTGAAAAAGCCGGGGTGCGGATCGTCTGGACCGGCCGGGATCAGGCGTTTTTGATCGGCGTCGCCCCCCCAGAACTTGAGGGGGCAGCCGTCACCGACCAGTCCGACGGCTGGACGGTTCTGGCGGTCACTGGTGTCGCTGCGGTTGACGTGCTGGCGCGATTGGTGCCGATGGACCTGCGGCCGGCGGCCTTTCCGGTCAAGCAAGTGCTGCGGACGCAGGTCAGCCACATGAACGCGATAATCCTGCGGACCGGCGACTACGCGGTCGAGATCATGGTCTTCCGGTCGATGGCGCGCACCGCCTGGCACGAGGTCCAGACAGCAATGGAGATGGTCGCGGCACGTTCGGGCATCAAAATATAGGCGGAAAGACGCAAACCGGTGAATTTGTCACTGGCGCGTCATCAAACTCGTGTTTACACCTTTCCTGAACCTGAGTTTCAGAAAAGGTGCATGATGGCCCCCGACGGTCAAACTCTCGCCCCCAATGTCTATGATGCCGAACCGATCCCCGCCGCAGCCCGCGCCGAGATCGACCGGATGCTCGCCTCGGGCGATCTTTTCCGCTACACCGCGCCCGCTGACGCGCCGGTGGCCCTGCTGGAACAAGAATTCGCCGAACTTCTGGGTGCGCGTTATGCCCTTGCGGTGTCGTCCTGCTCGGCAGCCCTGTTCCTGTCGCTCAAGGCGCTGGACCTGCCGAAGGGTGCCAAGGTCCTGATCCCCGCCTTCACCTTTGCCGCCGTGCCGTCATCGGTCGTGCATGCCGAATGTGAGCCGGTGCTGGTCGAAGTCGGCGAAAACTACCGTGTCGACATGGATGACTTTGCCGCCAAACTGCCGCAGGCGCAGGCGGTGATGATCAGCCACATGCGCGGCCATACCAGCGACATGGACGCGATCATGGCGCTGTGCGATGCCGCCGGAATCCCGGTGATCGAGGATGCGGCGCATTCCTTGGGCACCGTCTGGAACGGGCGCAACATTGGCACGGTCGGCAAGGTGGGCTGCTTCAGCTTTCAGTCCTACAAGCTGGTGAATGCGGGCGAAGGCGGGATCATGATCACCGACGATCCCGAGATTGCCGCGCGCGCCATCATCATGTCGGGCGCCTATGAGACGAACTGGAAAAAGCACCCCGGCCTGACCAACTCTTGCGCGCATTGGCAGAACAAGCTGCCCTTGTATAACCTGCGGATGCAGAACCTGTCGGCCGCCGTGATCCGTCCGCAACTGCCGCTGGTGGCCGAGCGCGTGGCAAAGGGCCGCGCAGGCCACGACCGGGTGGCGGATCAGTTGAACCTGTCGGCTTTTCTGGAAGTGCCCGAGGCCCTTGGCCCCGAGGAACGCGCCCCGGACTCGATCCAGTTCAATCTGGTCGGCGGCTGGACCGATCAGTCAGCACTGGACTTTCAGGCTGCCGCCAAGGCGCGCGGCGTATCGGTGCAGGTCTTCGGCCTTAGCGAAGGCAATGCGCGGGCGTTCTGGAACTGGCAGTTCCTGGGGGAAACCCCAGATTTGCCGCGCACCCGCGCCATGCTGATGCGTGCCTGCGACGTTCGCCTGCCGACGCGCCTGACCGAAGCCGAGCTTGATTATATCGCTGCCGCGATTGTCGATGCTGCGGCTGAGGTTCGCGGGTAGACCGCCGCTCTTCGCTTGCTTCGCTGTGACTCATCGCTGCGTTTGGCCCAACGATGACCGCTGCGAAGCGAGGGCAGAGTGGTGCCTCAAAGGACCCGCAACGCCGGGGCCATCCAGGGGCAGGCGGCAAGCGCAGGGGCGATGACCACTTCGGTCACCAGCGGTTTCAGCCTTGCGGCGATTTGTGCCGGCACATCCTGCAAGATGCCGGCGCGCGCTGACAGCGACAGCGTCCGCTCCAGCGCCGGAAAGGGAAGGGGCCGGACCTCGACCTGGGTGCGGAACGCCCTTGCTTGATGCAGCGCCAGCGGTGTCAGGATGGTCCATCCCTCACCGCCCGCAACCATGGCCAGGATCGCGGCATAGCTGTCCAGTTCGAAACGGTGCGCTGGTTTCAGGCCCAGCCGCGCCAGATGCGCCGCGATCTGGCGGCCCATCAGATGCCGCGCGGTATACTGGATCAGCGGCAGATCCTCGATCCGCCCCCCCGGGGGGCAAACCGCGACAAAGGGTTCCGACATGAGCGGATGCACCTCGCGCCAGTCGCCATCGGGTTGCTCGCTGGCCGAATCGGCTGCGATGACGATGTCCAGCGCCCGCGCCTCCAACTGGTCCATCAGCCGGTGGCTGGCTCCGGTTTCCAACAGGAACCGGCAGCCTTTCAGATCGCGCGCCAGCAGCGACAACAAACGCGGGGTCACGTCGCTGTCGAAATCCTCGATCACGCCGATGCGCAGGGTGGTCATGCCCGACAGATCGGCCATCGCAAGTTCGGCCCGCGCCTCGCTGGCGGCGTTCAGGATGGTCTGGGCATGGCGGCGAAACATTGCCCCGGCCGGGGTCACCTGCATCGGGCGACCCGAGCGGTCCAGCAGGCCTGCCCCCAATGCTGCCTCCAGCCCCGACAGTTGCTGGCTGACTGCCGAAGGGCTGACCCCTAGCCGCCGTGCGGCTGCGGAAATCGAGCCCTCTTCCGCCGCGGCGACGAAGATTTCGATCCCCCAAAGTGTGACACGGCCCTCGGCTTCGGCCATCGGTTAAAGCTTCGACAGCTTCTTCTGCAACTCGGCCAGCTGCGCCTTGATCTCGGCCAGATCATCGGCCGGAGCTGCAGGCGCTGCCGCTTCTTCTGGCGCGGGGCCTGACCCGGACCAGCCCGGCATCCCGCCCAGCATGGTCTTGAGGAACGCCTCTTGCTGCTTGCGCAGCGCCTCGAATCCCGGCACCGCCGCCATCGGGTTCGGCAGCGCCGCCAGCTTTTCCACCACCTTGGTCTGGCTGTCGCGCAGCATCCCGAACGACGCGGCAAGGAACTGCGGCATCACCGACTGCATGCCGGTCGCGTAGCTGCGCACCAGATCGGTCAGGACATCGACCGGTAACACGCTTTCGCCCTTGGATTCGTGGTCGGCCACAATCTGCAGCAGGAATTGGCGTGTCAGGTCATCGCCGGTCTTCAGGTCGATGATCTGCACCTCGCGCCCTGTGCGGACAAAGCCCGCGATATCCTCCAGCGTCACATAATCCGAGGTTTCAGTATTGTAGAGCCGCCGGCTGGCGTAGCGCTTGATCAAAAGCGGCTTCGAAGTATCGGCCATGGTCACCCCCGCGGCGTTTGCGCCTGCAGAGAAGATTAGGCGAGGCTGCAGCAAAAAGAAAGGGCGGGCAGGGGATGTCCCCGGCCCGCCCACCGTTCCTGATCGCCCGAAGGCGTCAGGTCAGGAGATTACTTTGCAGCTGCAGCAGCTTTCTTGGCAGCGGTCGTCACGTCAGCGGTCGCTTTCTTGACGACAGCGGTCGCGTCTTCCGACATGTCCTTGCCAGCAGCAAGCATCAGTTCGACGGTTTCCATCTGCACTTTTTTCGCGACTTCAGCGAAGGCAGCCATGTTTTCGGCAGCCATTTCAGCAGCGGTCGAAGCAAAGGTGCTGACGGCTTTCGAATAGTCGGCCGGCTCGGATTTGGCTTTGGCAACGTCGCCAGCCTTGGCCAGAGCGTCCTTGGCCCATTTAGCCGAGATCTCGGTCGACTTTTCAGCGGCTTCCAGAGCAACTTTCGAGAACTTCTCTGCGAAAGCAGCCTGGGTCTTGAACGCGTTCTGGAATGCCGAAGCGTCAACCGGGAACGACGCCATCATGTCCTGCATGGTCTTGGCGAAATCAGGGGTCTTGGTCATTTTCAGTCTCCATTGGGCCGGGGGGTCGGCCCGTTTCGTCATGACGGATATATACATGCTGCGGTGCAGCATTTCAAGGTTTTTCTGCGATGCAGCAAAACTCTTGTCTGCGTCAGACTAACTGCAAGGAATGACAGCGATATGTCAGGCCTTCGGCACTGCAGCAACATAGGTGCCGGGGGCCGGGCAAAGCGAATCAGTCGGGACCCGCGCCTTGATCATCGGGCCAGAGCGTCCCGCCAGCCATTCCCCCCAGCGCGGCCACCAGCTGCCCTTGTTGAAGGTGGCACCCGTCAGCCAGGCCTCGGGGTCGCCCGCCACTGGCGCGTCACTGGTGTAGTGGCCGTATTTGCCCTTGGACGGCGGATTGATGATCCCGGCGATATGGCCTGACTGCGACAGGATGAAGGTCTTGTCCGTTGATCCCATCTGCGTGACGCCGTTGAACGACCCCCGCCACTGGGCGATGTGGTCGGTCTCGCAGGCAATGGCGCATAGTGGCACCTTGACATCGGCCAGACTGACCGGCTTGCCAAAGACTTGGAACTGGCCCTTGGCAAAGCCGTCATGCTGGCACAGGCCGCGCAGGTATTCGACTGCCATCTTAGCCGGCAAATTGGTGCCGTCGCCGTTCCAATACAGCAAATCGAACGCAGGTGGAGCCTCGCCCAGCATGTAGCTTTTGATCGCGGGCGTATAGATCAGGTCATTGGACCGCAGAAAGCTGAAGGTCTTTGACATGAACAGCTTTGACATGACGCCATCTTGCGCTGTCTGGCGTTCGATCCCGTCGACGAAATCGTCGTCCAGAAAGACGCCCACTTCGCCCGGGTCGGAAAAATCGGTCAGCGTGGTAAAGAACGTGGCGGATTTGACCGTCTCGTCGCCCGTCTTTTGCAGATGCGCCAGCGTCAGGCCCAGCGTGGTGCCCGCGATGCAATAGCCAACCGCGTTGATCTGCTTTTCGCCCGTGATCCGCCGCACCTCGGCCATCGCGCGCAGGAAACCGTCGTGGATATAGTCATCCATCCCGGTCCCCGCGTAAGCCGCATCGGGGTTGACCCATGACACCACAAACAGTGTGAAGCCCTGATCCACAATCCATTTGATCAAAGAATTTGCCGGTTTAAGGTCCATTACATAGAATTTGTTGATCCATGGCGGAAAGATCAGCAAGGGCGTCTTGTGGACCTTTTCGGTGGTTGGCGCATACTGGATCAGCTCCAGCATCCGGTTGCGGAAGACCACTTCGCCGGGGGTGGTGGCGATGTTCTGGCCGACTGTAAAGGCCTCGCGGTCGGCAAGCGTGACCAGAAGATCGCCGTCGTTCGTCTCAATGTCGCGGACCAGATTTTCCAGCCCCTGCACCAGACTTTGCCCGTCAGTTGCCACGGCCTTTTCCAAGGCATCCGGGTTGGTGGCCAGAAAGTTCGTCGGGCTTAACATGTCGACAATCTGTCTGGTGAAATACTCAACCCGTTGACGGTCGCCGGGGGCAAGCGATTCCATGTCGCCAACTGCCGTGGTGATCGCCTCGGCGTTCATCTGGTATTGCTGCTTGATGTAGTTGAAGAAAGGATGGGTGTCCCACAAGGGATTGGCAAAGCGGCGGTCCTTGGGCCCGGGGTCGGCAGGGGCCTTGATCTCGCCCGTGGCCAGAACCTGCTGCGCCTCGACGTAATGTTTCAGCGTTTTGCCCCAATAGCTGACCTGATGCTCGACCAGTTTGGCCGGGTTCGCCATCATCTCGGACAGATAGGCGGTGGCGGCCTTGGTGAACAGTTCGGGTGCTGGTCCGTTCAGCGACGGATCAACCTGACGCCGCTGCGCCAGCGCCGCGGTCAGCCGCGCGCTTAACTCTTCGACCCGGACAAGGTTGGCTGTCAGCCGTGTTGCGGCATCTTCTTCATCGGGGGTGCGGTCCTCTGTTGTCATGTCCGTAAATCCCCCCTATCGTCGCTGCTGTGCAGCATAGCGTAACGCGCTGTGGTCTGTCATGCGACATCTGCCCGCCATGCGTGGAATTCGGGCGCGAGGAGACGTGATGAAGTATATGTTCACCTATGACCTGATGGAAAGTGCGCGCAACACCAATGGGTGGCTGGGTGCGACTGCCCGGGCAATGGCGTCCTATCCGGCTTTTGCGATGTCGATGAACCCGATGCTGCCCCTGATGGCCGCTTGGGGCGAAGTGACCGAGCGGACCTTCAACCGCATGATCGTCAAGCCCGACTGGGGAATCCGGTCGATCGTGGGTCCGGACGGGCAGGACCATCTGGTCGATGTGACCCCGGTGATCGAAAAGCCCTTCGGCGATCTGGTGCAGTTCTTCGTCCGCCGCCGTCCGCCAATGGCGCGCAAGGTTCTGGTCGTGGCGCCGATGTCGGGCCACTATGCCACGCTGTTGCGGTCGACCGTCACCTCGCTTTTGCCCGACGCCGATGTCTATGTCACCGACTGGCACAACGCCCGCGACATTCCGGTCAGCGCCGGCAAGTTCGATGTCGAGGATTATACTCTTTACCTTGCCGAATTCATCAAGGCGCTTGGCCCCGACACCCATGTCGTTGCGGTCTGTCAGCCGGTGCCGCTGGCGCTTGCCGCGACCGCCTATCTTGCGGCCGAAGACCCCGATGCCCAGCCGCGCAGTCTGGTGCTGATCGGCGGCCCAGTCGATCCCGACGCCGCCGCGACCGAGGTGACCGATTTTGGCCGCCGCGTCACCATGGGCCAGCTGGAGCATCTGGCGATCCAGCGCGTCGGGTTCCAGCACAAGGGCGCGGGGCGGCTGGTCTATCCGGGGCTTTTGCAGCTGCAAAGCTTCATCACCATGAACGCCGAGCGGCATTCCAAGGCGTTCTCCGAACAGATCCTGCGCGCCGCCCGGGGCGAGGCGTCTGATCATGACGCCCACAACCGGTTCTACGACGAATACCTTGCGGTCATGGACATGACGGCGGAATTCTATCTGTCGACGGTCGAGCGGATCTTCAAGAACCGCGAAATTGCCACGAACCAATTCGTCGTTGCTGGTCGCAAGGTCGATCTTGGCGCGATCACGAAGGTTGCGGTGATGACGGTTGAAGGCGCGAATGACGACATTTCCGCGCCCGGCCAATGCGTTGCGGCGCTGAACTTGCTCACCGGCCTGCCGGAGTCCAAGAAGGCCCAGCATCTTGAACCCGGCGCCGGTCACTATGGCATCTTTGCCGGGAAAAGCTGGCGGTTGAACATCCGGCCGCTGGTCTTGAACTTCATTGACGCCAATTCGGGCAGCGAATCCGGCAGCACCCGCAAGGCAAAGGTCAAGCTGGTCTCAGCGTAGCATCAGGGGCGGCAGGCGACCTGACAGAAAGGTCTCTAGCGCCCGGGTGACGGCCTCTGGTTGTTCAAGCTGCGGCATATGCCCTGCGTTTTCAATGACTTCCAGACAGCCTTGCGGCATCAGTCCCGCAAGGAATTCTGCCCGGCGGGTGGTCACGATCGTGTCAGCCTCACCGGACAGGATCAGCGCCGGGACATTTGTCGTGCGCAGGGTCTTTTGCTGATCGGGCCGCCGCTGCATGGCGCGCAACTGGCGCAGGAACTGGTCCAGCCCCAGCGTTGCCGCCATGTCCTGAACCAGCGCCAGAATCTCATCCCGCCAAGGCGCATCGAAAAGCGCGGATTTCGGAAGCAATTGCGCGATGCAGTCGGCCATGTGGCCGGTTTTTGCGGCAACGATCAGGGCCTCTTCGGCAGCAACCTGTTGAAAAGGTTCTGGCAAAGGGTCGGTTGATATCAATGCGATGCGACTTACAGCATCGGGCCTGCGGCGCAAAAGCTCGACCGCGATGTTGCCGCCAAGCCCGTGACCCACGACCGCGCAATGCGCAGGCAACAGCGGGGCCTGTTCAGTCGCCACTTTCTCGACCGTGTCGCCCATGCCAAGGGTTAACAGGATGATCTGCCGCGTCAGCCCAAGCTGAACGATCTGCGGCATGAAAATCCGCGCGTCCGCCATGAAGCCCGAGATCAGGATGACGGGTTCGGTCACGTATGACCCCCGGGTCTGGAATTGCAGGATAAGTGAAAGCCATCAATTCGCATCATGGTTGTATCATACCCGATAACATGATGGATTCAAAGCAGGACTTGGCATTGCTAAAGCAAGATGTGAAGATCAGAAAATCCTTGCGGATGTTCGATCCGTGCAAGAAAGGCCTGCTCTGAACCCTATGCGTTCAGCAATCCCTCGACCGTGCTGGTGATCAGTTTCAGACACTCGGGCGTTGAAAAGCGGTGGTCGGCATCCTTGACCAGCGTCAGACGCAGATCGGGGCATTGGCAATGGTCCAGCAGGTCCAGCGCCACCTTTGGCGGAACGTCCGTGTCGGCGGTTCCCTGCAACAGACGCACCGGCATTGGTAGGATCAGATCGCGGTCCAGAAGCAGGTTTTGCCGACCATCCTCGATCAGGCGGCGGGTGATGACATAGGGGGCATCGGCATAGTCCGAAGGACGCAGAACCTGCCCCTTGGCCAATAGATCGGCGCGGTCCTGATCGGAAAACTCATCTTCCCACATCCGGTTGGTAAAATCGGGTGCGGCGGCAATGCCGACCACCCCCGCCACATGCGCCCCCATGTCGCGCGCCAGCAACAGCGCCAGCCAGCCGCCCATGGATGAGCCGACCAGAATCTGCGGCCCGTCAGTCAGGGACTGGATCACCGCCACTGCATCCTCGCGCCAGTCGGTGATAGCGCCTTCGGTAAACGCGCCGTGCGACCGACCGTGGCTGGAATAGTCAAAGCGCAGGAAGGCACGGCCTTCAGCCTCGGCCCAGGACTGCAGGTGGAGGGCCTTTGAGCCCTCCATGTCCGACTTGAAGCCGCCCAGAAACACCACCCCCGGGCCGCGGCCCGGGGTCTGGTTATAGGCGATGTGGCGGGTCTGCGGGGTGGTCAGAAAGCTGGTCATGCCGGTCGTATAGTCAGCCATTGGGGCGGCATCTAGGCAAGGCCCGCGCCCTATGGCGAAGTGTTGCGCATCGCTTGACATCCCTCCCGTCGACGGGCAAAAACCCGCCGATATAACCCGCAACCGGGCGTTTCGTAGGCGCCAGACAGACGAGGAGACGGCCCATGGCCCAGATTTCCCTGACATTTCCCGACGACAACATCCGCCAATACCCGGCGGGCGTGACCCCGCTTGAGGTGGCGCAGTCGATTGCGCCCTCCTTGGCCAAGGCGTCGATTTCGGCGCAGGTGAACGGCGCGCATTGGGATATGGCCTGGCCGATCCCGTCGGACGCCAAGATCGCGCTGAACACGCTGAAGGATGAAGCCCCCGCGCTGGAACTGATCCGACACGACCTGGCCCACATCATGGCCCGCGCGGTGCAGGAAATCTGGCCGGATGTGCGTGTCACCATCGGCCCGGTGCGCGACTACGGCTGGTTTTACGACTTTGACCGCGAGGAGCCGTTCACTCCCGAGGACCTTGGCGCCATCGAGGCCAAGATGAAGCAGATCATCAACGCCCGCGAGCCGGTGAAGACCGAAGTCTGGCCGCGCGAGAAGGCCGTGGAGTATTACCGGGGCCGTCAGGAGCCCTTCAAGTTGGAGTTGATCGACCGCATTCCCGAAGGTGAAGACCTACGGATGTATTGGCACGGCGGCTGGCAGGATATGTGCCGGGGGCCGCACCTGCAACATACCGGGCAGGTGCCTGCCGATGCCTTCAAGCTGACCCATGTCGCCGGGGCCTACTGGTTGGGCGACGCAAGCCGCCCGATGCTGCAGCGCATCTACGGCGTGGCGTTCCGCAACCGCGACGACCTCAAGGCGCATCTGACCATGCTGGAGGAGGCCGCCAAGCGCGACCACCGCAAGCTGGGCCGGGAAATGGAGCTGTTCCACCTGCAGGAAGAAGCCCCCGGCATGGTGTTCTGGCATCCGAACGGCTGGACGATCTATCGCCAGCTTGAGGATTACATGCGCGGCCGTCTGCGCAGCGCCGGCTACAAGGAAATCAAGACGCCGCAGGTGGTGGACCGGGTTTTGTGGGAAAAGTCGGGCCACTGGGAGGCCTACCGCGAGAACATGTTCATCGTCGAAGTCGACGAAGACGGTGCCAAGGAAAAGCGGATCAACGCGCTGAAGCCGATGAACTGCCCTTGCCACGTGCAAATCTTCAACCAGGGTCTGAAGTCTTACCGCGATCTGCCTTTGCGGCTTGCGGAATTCGGCTCTTGCCACCGCTACGAATCCTCGGGGTCCATGCACGGGCTGATGCGGGTGCGCGGCTTCACGCAGGACGACGCACACATCTTCTGCACCGAAAACCAGATCGAGGCCGAGTGCGCTGGATTCATTGCGCTTTTGTCGTCTGTCTACCGTGATCTTGGCTTCGAGAAATTTGACATCAAGCTGTCGACCCGCCCTGACGTCCGCGTCGGCAGCGATGAGGTCTGGGATCAGGCTGAATCGGCACTGGAAGGGGCAATCAAGGGCTTGGGTCTGCCCTATGAGGTCAACCCGGGGGACGGGGCGTTTTACGGGCCGAAGCTGGACTTCAAACTGACCGACGCCATCGGGCGTGAATGGCAGTGCGGCACCTTCCAGTGCGATTTCAACCTGCCGAAACGCCTGGGCGCGGAATATGTCGGTGAAGACGGCGCAAAGCACATGCCGGTCATGCTGCACCGCGCCGTTCTGGGCAGTTTCGAACGCTTCATCGGCATCCTTCTGGAAAACTACGCTGGGAAGCTGCCGTTCTGGCTGGCGCCACGGCAGGTGGTTGTCGCGTCCATCGTGTCGGACGCCGACCCCTTCGTGACCGAGATTGTCGCGGCTTTGCGCAAGGCCGGGGTTCGGGCCGAACCCGATACCCGCAACGAAAAGATCAACTACAAGGTGCGTGAGCATTCGGTTGGCAAGGTTCCTGTAATACTTGCCATCGGCATGCAGGAGGTTGCGGCCCGGACTGTTTCAGTTCGCCGTCTTGGCGAGACGCAGACTGAAACGATCAGCCTTGACGCGGCTATATCGACCTTCGGGTTCGAGGCGCTGCCGCCTGCAAACAACTGATGCAACCGTCAGAAACATAAAGGAAAACCCTACAGCGATGCGGGGTTTTCCAATTCTGGCGGAAAGTTGCGGCGGATCACGAACCTGTGGCTCACGGTTCCGTGCCTGTCCTGTGAGCGGTGCCATCGCCTAGAAAGATTTCAGTCGCAGCAACGGCGACGGACAAACAAAAGGGATGCTTACATGTCTTATCAATCGAAATCGCTGGTGATCGCTGGCGCTCTGGTCGCGGCTTTGTCGGGTGCTGCTTCGGCCCAGGACAATGAGAAGTGCTTTGGCGTGTCGCTTGCCGGGCAGAACGATTGCGCCGCTGGCGAAGGCACCACCTGCGCCGGGACCTCGAAGGTCGACTATCAGGGCAACGCCTGGAAGCTGGTCCCGGCTGGCACCTGCGAAACCATGGAACTGCCGGCCGCCGAAGACGGCATGGCCCGCAAGGGCTCGCTGGAAGCGCTTGAGCGCGACATGGCGGCCTGACGACGTCTTCCCCCCGGCCTTTGCCGGCCGGGGGCAACCATGCGGGGTCCTACATGCTTGACGACAGCAGAAACGCACTACCCGCGCGCCCGGGTGTCGGCTACAAGCCGCAACATTTCACGGCGATCATGGCTGATGCCGGCCCGGTCGGCTGGCTTGAGATCCACGCCGAGAATTACATGGGCGCTGGGGGCCGCCCGCAGGCGCAGTTGCGCCATCTTGCCGAACGCTTTCCGATCTCGGTGCATGGCGTGGGCCTGTCCATTGGTGGCGAGGGTCCCCTGGACCAAGACCACCTGCAGCGCCTGAAACACCTCTGCGACTGGCTGAACCCGGCCAGCTTTTCGGAACATCTGGCCTGGTCGACGCATGACGGGGCCTACCTCAACGACCTTCTGCCCTTGCCCTATACGCCCGCAACGCTGACCCGGGTTTGCGACCACATCGACCAGGTGCAGCAGGTGCTGGGCCGACGGATGCTGCTGGAAAACCCTTCGGTGTATGTGGCCTTCACGGATACTGAAATGGACGAGGTCGCCTTCCTGTCCGACATCGCGCGCCGCACCGGCTGCGGGCTTCTGCTGGATGTGAACAACGTCTATGTCTCTGGCACCAATCAGAATTATGACCCAATGGCCTATCTGGACGCCTTTCCTTTGCATCTGGTCGGCGAGATCCATCTAGGCGGCCATGACGAGGACCGCGATGATCAGGGCAACCGCTTGCTGATCGACAGCCACGGCGCGGAAGTCGTCGATCCGGTCTGGGCGCTTTATGCCCATGTCATCGCCAAAGGTGGCGCGCGCGCGACCTTGATCGAATGGGACAATGATGTGCCCGAATGGCCGCTGCTGGCCGCCGAAGCCGCCCGCGCGCAGGCCGTGCTGGAGCCGGTGGCATGAGCCAGACCTTGTTCGCGCAGGCGCTTCTGGACCCTGACGCCCCCGTGCCCCCCGGCATCACTGACCCCTATGGTGCCCCTGCGCCGAAACGGTTTTCGGTCTATCGCAACAATGTCGCGTCGTCGCTGACCCGGGCCTTGGAGGCGGCCTTTCCGACCGTCCGCAAGCTGGTTGGCGACGAATTCTTCGGCGCGATGGCCGTGGTTTTCCTGCGCGCCCATCCGCCCACCTCGCGGATGATGATGCTGTATGGCGATGCGCTGCCGGGCTGGTTGGAAAGCTTTTCGCCCGTCGCGCACCTTGGTTACCTGCCCGACGTGGCCCGGTTGGATCAGGCGATGCGCGAAAGCTATCACGCCGCAGACAGTGCAACCCTGCCGGAGACCGCGTTTCAGCGCCTTCTGGGGTCCGACATTGCCGCCCTGAGCCTTAGCTTTGCGCCGTCGCTGCGGCTGGTCCGGTCGCGATGGCCAGTGCATGCGATATGGGCCGCGAACCACGAGGCGGGCCCGAAACCGCAAGCAGTTGCGCAAGATGTCGTGATCCTGCGCCCGGCCTTTGATCCCCGGCCGCAGCTTCTGCCACCGGGCGGGGGGGCAGTGCTGGAAGCCCTTCTGGCAGGACAAAGCCTTGGCGACAGTGTCGAAACCGCTGGCGAGGGCCTTGACCTTGCGGCGTTGCTGGGTCTGCTCATTTCGGGCCAGGCCGTGACCGGAGTTCTGGAATGAACGCGATTTTGCGCCGCTATGATGCCCTTGCCGACCTTGCCGCCCGCCAATCGGCATGGCTACTGCCAACCGCGGCGCGGCTGGTTTTTGGCGGTGTGCTGGCGGGATATTTCTGGTCCTCGGCCCTGACCAAGCTGGACGGGCCGTTTTCCCCCAGCATCGGGGCCTATGCGCAGATCTACCCCAAAGTGTTCGAGGCGGTGGGCTATGACCCAAGCCAGATGTCGCTGTTGCAGGGTCTGGTGGTGCTGGCCGGGGCCTGGGCCGAAGTGCTTTTGCCGCTGCTGATCGTCCTTGGCCTTGCCACAAGGCTGGCGGCTTTGGGGATGGCGGGGTTTGTCGTGGTGCAAAGCCTGACCGACATCTTTGGTCACGGGGCCGATTCTGGCGCATGGTTTGACCGGGCCTCGGATACGCTGATCTTTGATCAACGCGCGCTTTGGATGCTGCTTTTTGCAGTTCTGATCGCCAAAGGAGCAGGCCCATTGTCGGCAGATCGGGCCCTATTGGCCCTGAAACCCCGTGTTCCGGCTTGATTTTCAGAGAATCATTGGCATCATCGGGCCAGTGACGACAGATTTCCTGACCGCCTTTCTGAACGATGGCACTGGAAGACCTGGTGGCACGGCCCGCGGCAATATCGCCACGGGTGGTTCTGAGAGGAGAAGCGGCATGCCGACAGGCACCGTGAAGTGGTTCAATTCGACCAAGGGCTATGGCTTCATCGCCCCCGACAACGGCGGCAAGGACGTGTTCGTCCACATCTCGGCGGTAGAACGCGCCGGGCTGAAAGGGCTGAACGACAACCAGAAGATCGGCTACGAACTGCAGTCGGGCCGTGACGGCAAGGAATCGGCAGGCGACCTGCGCATCCTCTGAAATCAGGCTTCAGGCGATCAGCGCGGCTTCGGTCGCGCTGTCCCATCCCAGATACCAATTGTCCCCGTCCTGGATCACCGGCCGTTTCATCACGGCCGGCTGGGCTGCAATCTGCGCCTCGGGGTCGGACGCCTTCAGAAAATCGTTGAACCCGCGATAGGTGGTGGACTGCGTGTTCACCGCGCGTGACCCGAATTCGGTGACGATGGCGTCGATTTCCTGGGCTGTCAAAGGATTGGCCCGAACATCGCGGAAGGTGACGGACTTGCCCGCCGCCTGCAGCACTTTCAGCGCCTTCTTGCAGGTGTCGCAGGTCGAGATGCCGTACAGGATCATGCCCCGGCCCACCAGGCCCAGAACCACGGCTCGATCTCGTGCCAGCCTTCCAGCATCATCTTCAGGGCGACGTAAAGGATGATCAACAAGCCGACATAGGCGATCCAGCGGTACTTGTTCAGCAGTCCGGCGATCCAGCTGGCGGCAAGGCCCATCATCGCGATGGACAGCACAAGTCCGATGATCAGCACCGTCGGATGGTCCTTGGCGGCCCCCGCAACCGCAAGGACGTTGTCGAGACTCATCGACACGTCGGCGATCACGATCTGCCAGGCGGCCTGCGAGAAGGTCTTCTTCGGCGCGTCATCGGCAATCGCGCCATCCTTGTCGATGTCTTCGTTGGTCAGGGCTTCTACCGCCTCGACGGCGTCGGAATGGGCACCCTGGCGCAGTTCCTGCCACATCTTCCAGCAGACCCACAGCAACAAAAGGCCCCCGGCCAGCAGGAGCCCGACGATAGCCAGAAGCTGGGTGGTGATCAGCGCAAAGCCGATCCGCATCACGGTGGCCGCGATGATGCCGACCAGAATCGCCTTGGCCCTCAGTTCTTTCGGCAGACCCGCCGCGGCAAGTCCAATGACGATGGCATTGTCGCCCGCCAGCACCAGGTCGATGCCGATGACCTGCATCAGGGCAACAAAGCCCTCATAGGTGAAGATTTCCATCATGCCCTCGCTGACAATTCCCCGCTGCTCCTACTCTGCCGAAGGCGGCGGATCAAGCCGTGAGACACTTTTCAAGCCCCGTAAAGCCGGGTAGGGCAGGGCAATGCTGTCTTATCAACATCACTTTCACGCCGGAAACCTGGCCGATGTCCACAAGCACGCCACGCTTGCCTGGGTGCTCGACTATCTGACGCAAAAGGACAAGCCGCTCAGCTATATCGAGACCCACGCCGGGCGCGGGCTTTATGATCTGGACGCAGAAGCCGCGTTGAAGACGGGTGAGGCTGCGGCGGGCATCGCGCTGGCCGAAAGCTGGTTCCCCAAATCCCACCCCTACCGCCAGCGGCTGGAGGAGACGCGGGCGGCGCATGGGGCGCGGGCCTATCCCGGCTCACCGCTGATCGCGGCGCTGGGGTTGCGGGAAACCGACACGATTCATCTGGCCGAATTGCACCCTCAGGAGGCGGCTCATCTGAAGGCGGTGGCCGGGGAGTGGGGCGCGCATGTTTATCAGCGCGACGGGTTTGAACTGGCGCTGGCCTTGACGCCTCCGACCCCGCGCCGGGGGCTGATGCTGATCGACCCGTCCTATGAGGTGAAGGCGGACTATGAGGCGGTCCCGCGCCACATGGCCGCCATTCACCGCAAGTGGAACGTCGGGCATCTGATCCTGTGGTATCCATTGCTGACCGGGGCCGCCCATCGCCCGATGCTGAACGCCTTGGTCGAGGCCTTCCCCGACGCCCTGCGCCACGAGGTCCGCTTTCCCCCGGCCCGCGACGGGCACCGGATGGAAGGCTCGGGCCTGTTCGTAGTCAATCCGCCGTATGGGATGGCCGAAGAACTGGCCGCCCTGACCGTCCGCTTTGCCCGGCTTTCCAAGCCGGGCGCGAAACCTTAGGATTGTGCCATGATCGACCTTCTCCGCCGCCTGCTGGCCCCCGCACCCGCCCGCCTGACCGAACCCGACGCCCAACTGGCGCTGGCGGCTTTGCTGGTCCGCATCGCCCGCACCGATGGGCTTTACGCGGCAGAAGAGGTCGAGCGTATCGATCGCGTGCTGGCGATCCGCCACGGACTTGACCCCTTTGCCGCCGCAAAGCTGCGCACCGAGGCCGAGGATGTCGAGGCCGAGGCCCCCGACACCGTCCGCTTTACCCGCGCGCTGAAAGACGCGGTTCCGGTCGAGGAGCGGGCCGAGTTGATGACCGCTTTGTGGTCGGTGGCGCTGGCAGACGGCCTGCGTGAAGCGCATGAGGATCAGCTTTTGCGGCTGGTGTCGAACCTTCTGGGTCTTACGGACGTCGATTCGGCGCTGGCCCGGCAAAAGGCTGAACGCGCGTGATTGCCAGTCTTGCGATGTATGATTTCGGGCCGCTGATGGCAGCCAATGACCGGCTTTGGGCGCTGATCCGCGATGGTTTGCGGGCGCGGGGCATTGATGCTCCCGATGCGCTGACCCGGGGCGAAGGGGCCTATTGGCAAGCATGGCAAGCGCCCGGCCTGATCCTGTCACAGACCTGCGGCTATCCGTTTCGCGCCCGTTTGCACGACCACGTCACCTATGTTGGCACCCTCGACTATGGCGTCGAAGGCTGCCCACCCGGTCATTACCGGTCGGTGTTCATTGCCCGTGGCGATGATCCGCGCGCTGGGCTGGCCGATTTCGACCGCGCGCGTTTCGCCTTTAACGAGGGACTGTCGCAGTCGGGCTGGGCGGCACCCCAGACCCATGCGGCAAGGCTTGGCCTGCGCCTGTTACCCGCTTTGGAGACCGGGGCGCACCGGCTATCGGCGCTGGCCGTGGCCGAGGGGCGGGCCGATATAGCCGCACTAGACGCGGTAACCTTTGCCCACCTCCAGACCTATGACTCCGTCGCCGCGCAGCTGAAGGTGGTGGGCGTGACCGACCCGACCCCCGGCCTGCCGCTGATTACCGCAATGGGCCGCGACCCCGCGCCGATCTTTGCTGCGGTCAGCGCGGCGATTGCGGCGTTGGACCCCGGCGACCGCGCCACGCTGCGGTTGCGCGGCATCGTCCGCATTCCCGTGGACCGCTATCTTGCTGTGCCCAATCCGCCGTCACCTGAACAGATTGCCGCGCTGATCTAGGCATATCGCCAGTCCACCGCTGACATTCCGCCTGATTCGACGTTGCAATGCGGCGGAATCTCCGCCCTACTGCCCACCCAACCGCCCCAGCGCCCGTGGCCCCATGCAAGACAACCCTGCCGACACTCCGGTCATCGAAATCCGCGACCTGCACAAAAGCTATGGCCAGCTTGAGGTGCTGAAAGGCGTCGATCTGGTCGCTCAGCGCGGGCATGTGGTGTCGCTGATCGGGTCTTCGGGGTCGGGGAAATCCACGCTTTTGCGCTGCTGCAACCTTTTGGAAGACAGCCAGCAAGGCGTAATCCACTTTGAGGGCGAAGCGGTGCATTGGAAGGGCGAAGGCCTGAACCGCCACCCCGCCGACCGCGCGCAGGTGACGCGGATCCGCACAAACCTTTCGATGGTGTTCCAGCAATTCAACCTTTGGGCGCATCTGACCGTGCTGCAAAACGTGATGGAGGCCCCGGTGACGGTGCTGAAACGCGACCCGAAAGAGGTTGAGGAGCGCGCCCGCCACTACCTTGCCAAGGTTGGCATCGCCGAAAAGGCCGACGCATGGCCCGCCCAGCTTTCCGGTGGCCAGCAGCAGCGCGCCGCCATCGCCCGCGCCCTTTGCATGGAGCCGCGCGCGCTGCTGTTTGACGAACCCACCAGCGCGCTTGACCCCGAGTTGGAGCAGGAAGTTGTCCGCGTGATCAAGGCCTTGGCGGATGAGGGGCGCACCATGCTTCTGGTGACGCACGACATGAAGCTGGCGGCGGATTGTTCCGACCATGTGATCTTCCTGCATCAGGGCCGGATCGAGGAGCAGGGTCCCCCGACTGAGCTTTTCGGCAATCCGAAAAGCGACCGTCTGCGCGGGTTCCTGTCGGCGACCTCGGCCTGATGGGGTGCGTCGGGGCCATAGTGTCAGTCGTGACCGGGCTGGTTCTGGCGTCGTCCGAGCCGGTGGTGATCGGCACCGAAGCGCCGTTCCCGGCCTATCTTTATCTGGCTGACGATGGCACGCTGTCCGGCCATGACATTGACATGATGCAGGAAATCTGCGCCCGGGCCGCCCTGACCTGCACCTGGGAACTGGCCAATTTCGACGAACTGATCCCCGGGGTGATGGACGGCCGCTTTGACATCATCATCGGCGGTATCGCGGTGACGCCGGAACGCCGGGGGCTGGTGGATTTCACCCAGACCTACCACAGCTCGAACCCTGAGGAGTGGTATATCGGCAAGCCCGGCGCGCCCGAACCCGCCAGCGCCATGGTCGCTGTGCAGTCCGGCACCGTGCATGAGGCGCATCTGCGCGACCTTGGCTACCGCTATATCCCCTATCCGACCGAACCGCAGGTTCTGGCCGCCATCGCCGAAGGCCGGGTCGATCTGGCGCTTGGCCCGTTCGAGACCCGGCAGGATGTGCAGGATTTTGCCGACGCGAACGGACTGGAGTATCTGTATTCTGAAATGATCCCCGATGACGGGGTTGCCATGGCGGTTTGCCGGGGCAATACCGACCTGCTTGACGCCCTGAACGCGGCCCTTGATGCGATGCGGGCTGACGGCACTCTTGATATACTTGAAGACCGCTGGTTCTAAACGACCGGCACACCATCCAACACAAGGAGAGACCAACAATGAAAAAACTGCTTCTGGCCACCGCGCTGGTTACCCTTTCCGGGGCCGCCTTCGCGCAAGACGTCGTGCGTCTGGGGACCGAGGGGGCCTATCCTCCCTACAACTTCATCAACGATGCCGGCGAAGTCGCTGGCTTTGAACGCGAATTCGGCGACGAGCTGTGCAAGCGCGCCGAACTGACCTGCGAGTGGGTCACCAACGAGTGGGACAGCATCATCCCGAACCTTCAATCGGGCAACTATGACGTGATCATCGCCGGGATGAGCATCACCGACGAGCGTGAGGAAGTTATCGACTTCAGCGCGGGCTATCTGCCCCCGGCCTCGTCGGCCTACCTTGCGCTGTCGGCCGATGCCGACCTGATGTCTGGCCCGGTTGCGGCACAGACCTCGACCATCCAGGCGGCTTTCGTGGCCGAAAACGGCATGGCCGTGGTGGAATACGCGACCCCGGAAGAAACCGTCGCGGCGGTGAAGAACGGTGAAGCGGTCGCGGTGCTGGCCGACAAGGATTACCTTGCGCCGATCGCGGCGGAATCGGGTGGCGAACTGGTGCTGCTGGCGAAAGAAGAGGCCATCGGTGGCGGTGTCGGCCTTGGTTTCCGTGACAGCGACGACGAGCTGCGCGGCAAATTCGACGCGGCGATCAAGTCGATGAAGTGTGACGGCACTCTGGATGCGATGATCACCAAGGACGAATACTTCACGGCTGCCGCCAAGACCTGGGGCGATGCCGGCAAGGAAGGCTGCTAAAACCAACTGGGGCGGGCCGCAAAGCCCGCCCCTCTTTTTCAGGACCCCCAAATGTTCGCAGCCTGCGCCGATCCGAAGTCCATCGAAGGCCTGACTTGGGGTTTTTGCTACCTCACCTCGGGCAAGCATGTCGATTTCTATTGGTCCTTCGTAGTGGTGCTGGCGCTTTTGGCGATCACGGCACCTGCCGCGCTGGGCATGGGGTTCATGGGAGCCACAGCTGCGCGGTCGCACATCGCGCCGATAAGCTGGCTGGGCAAGATCTATATCTGGATGGTGCGCGGTATTCCCGACATCATCTTCTTTCTGTTCTTCGTCATCGCGCTGGATCAGGGGCTGGAATACCTCAAAAGCCTTGCGGTCTGCGATGGCGGGGCCTGGCCCTGGCAGGGCCTTGAATTCCGCGTCTGCCAAGAGGCCAAAGTGCCGCTTGGCGCCTCATCCTCCGGGTGGCATCAGGCTTACGGCTTCGGCCTTGCCGTGGTGACCTTTGCCATCGTCTTCGGTGCCTTCGTCGCCAACGTGATCTATGGCGCGATGCAGGCCGTGCCCCACGCGCAGCTTGAAACAGCCGAGGCTTACGGCATGTCGCGCGCCCAGGTTTTCCGCCGCATTCTGGTGCCGCAGATGTGGGTCTATGCGCTGCCGGGTTTGGGAAATCTGTGGATGATCCTGATCAAGGCCACGCCCTTGCTGTTTCTTCTGGGGGTCAAGGACATCGTCTATTACGCGCGGGAACTGGGCGGATCGAAGACCCAAGCCTATGAATACCCGCATGGCGATTGGCGCCTGTGGTATTTTCTGGGGCTGCTGGTTTTCTACCTTGTCTTCACCAGCCTGTCAGAACGGGTCTTTGCCCGCCTGTCGCGGCGGTTGTCGAAGGGGCAGGCAACCTCGGGCGGTGAAGCCATGCGAAAGGCCGCAGCATGAGCATGACCTGCTGGGAAACGGTTCAGGCTTATGCGTTCCGGTCCATCGGCATCGGGGAAAACCTGCTGCCGAAGTCCGACTTTACGCTGTGCCAGCAGTTCACTCTGATCGGGTCCGGGATGATCTGGAACCTTTACTTCGGGGTGCTGGCGCTGACGTTCGGCTTCTTTCTGGCCAACGCGGTGGCACTGGCCAAGAACGCGCGAAACCCGCTGGTGCGCAAGCCAGCCGAGTGGTTCGTCTTTGTCTTCCGCGGCTCGCCCCTTTTCATCCAGTTCTTCCTTGCCTACGAGGCGCTTATTCTCTTGCCAAAATTCCCTGGGATCGAGGCGACACTGGTCGCGGTTTTCCCCGTTGAAGTCATCATTTCCATCGACATCGGCAGCGGCTGGCAGACCCGTGCCTGGGCAGGTGCGCTTTTGGTCCTGTTTCTCAACACCTCGGCCTATGCCGCCGAAATCTTCCATGGCGCGCTGAAATCGATCCCGAAGGGCGACCTTGAGGCCGCCGAAGCCTATGGTCTGACCGGCTGGAAAAGGTTCATTCGCATCGAATGGCCAACCATGCTGCGGCTTGGCTGGCCCGGCTATACCAATGAGGCGATCTTTCTGTTTCACGCCACGACGCTGGTCTACTTTTCGGGCTTTCCGGCCTTTAGCCAGAAAGGCGATGCGCTGTATTACGCGAACTATTTCGCCGACAAGACGTTCAACCCGTTCGTCCCCTATCCGATCGTCGGCTTTTACTTCATCTGCCTGACGCTTCTGGTCACCACGATCTACGGTGCGGTAAACAAGCGGCTGAACCGGCATCTGCCATCGAACCAAAGGCAGAAAATCCGCTTGCGTCCGAACCTCATACGATAGTAGGCTAGATTTGATCAAATTATCCGGGCACCCGCCCGGACCCGCGCGAATGCCTGCATGGCCGTGCCGGGAAGGCGATCAAAACCAGGAGAAGGACCAAGGGCATGGTCCGCATCCTGCGCATCAGGCGGGCCAATTTCCGATCAGTCGGGAGGCCCCGAGGGCGCGGGTAGACCGTGCCTCTGCCTCGAAAAATGATGATGAAAGACTATTTGCGCAAGCACCCCGACGTGCGGACCATTCGCGTGGCCGCGGTCGATCTGAACGGACAGGCCCGCGGCAAGCGCGTTCCGACCCGGTTCGCCGACAATGTGGTCAAGAACGGCACCCGTTTCCCGTTCTCGGTCCTGAGCCTGGACATATGGGGCGAGGATATCGACGACAGCCCGCTGGTCTTTGAACAGGGCGACGCCGATGGCGTGCTGAAACCGACCGAGCGTGGCTTCATGCCGATGCCATGGCTGGAGGCGCCGACGGCGCTGCTGCCGATCTGGATGTTCCGCGAAAACGGCCAGCCCTATGAGGGCGACCCCCGCCACGCGCTGCGCGCCGTTGTTGACCGCTACAAGGCCAAAGGCCTGACCCCGGTCTGCGCGATGGAACTGGAGTTTTTCCTGATCGACGACAGCGGCAAGACGATGCAGGTCCCGGCCAGCCCGCGGTCCGGCAAGCGCAGGAAGGCCGCCGAGACGCTGTCGATCCGGGCGCTGGACGCCTTCGACACCTTCTTCACCGACCTTTATGACGCCTGCGAGGAGATGGACATTCCCGCCGACACTACCACGTCGGAAACCGGCCTTGGCCAGTTCGAAGTGAACCTGATGCATTGTGACGACGCGCTGCGCGCCGCCGATGATGCGTGGCTTTTCAAGATGTTGGTCAAGGGTCTGGCGCGTCGCCACGGCTTTGCCGCCAGTTTCATGGCCAAGCCTTACCTTGAATATTCCGGGTCGGGTCTGCACACCCATTTCTCGATCCTTGACGAGAAAGGCGAGAATATCTTCGACAGCGGCGGTCCCAAGGGCACCGCACAACTGCGTCATGCAGTGGCGGGATGCCTGTCGGCGATGCACGACAGCACGCTTTTGTTCGCGCCGCACCTGAACAGCTATGACCGGCTGGTGCCCGACAAGCACGCGCCCACCGCGATCAGTTGGGGCTACGAGAACCGCACCTCGGCGATCCGTATTCCGGCGGGCAACCCGGCTGCGCGGCGGATCGAACATCGCGTGGCGGGGGGCGACGTGAACCCTTACCTCATGCTGGCGGCGATCCTTGGTGCGGCGCTGACCGGCCTTGAAGACGCGGTCGAGCCGCCGCCGCCGGTGACCGGCAACGCCTATGCGCTGGACCTGCCCCAGATTCCCGACACCTGGGAAGGTGCCATCGAGGCCTTCGAGCATTCTGACATCCTGTCGCGCTTTTTGCCGAAAGAGTTGATCCGCAACCTCGTGCAGACCAAGCGGCAGGAACTGCACTACATCGCCGAGCTTTCGCCGGAAGAACGGATCGAACTTTACCTCGACACGGTCTGATCCCTCCCCGTTCGACTTCGTCTTCTCGTCGCAGACCACCCGCGCGGAGGAGACGAAGTCGAACGACAAGCTACCCCCTTGACCGCCCCGGCGTTCCGCGCCCACCATATGGAAAAGCAAAAGGCCACCAGATGCAGATCGGCATCCTTCAAACCGGCGAATCCCCCGACGCGTTACGCGCTGATATGGGCGATTACCCGGATTTCTTTGAAACTCTGCTGGCAGACCGCGGCCTGACCTTTCGCCGTTATGCCGTGTTGCGGATGGATTTCCCCAAGGATGTCAGTGACTGCGACGGCTGGCTGATCACCGGCTCGCGCTTTGGGGCCTATGAGGATCACGCCTTCATCCCGCCGCTGGAAGATTTCATCCGCGCCGCCTATGCCGCGCATGTGCCGGTGGTGGGGGTCTGCTTTGGCCACCAGATCATCGCGCAGGCGATGGGTGGCAAGGTTGAGAAATATGCAGGTGGCTGGTCCGTTGGCCCGACCGAATACGATTTCGGCGGTGAAAAGGTCACGCTGAACGCCTGGCATCAGGATCAGGTCGTGGCCAAGCCGGACAGTGCTACCGTCATCGCCTCGACCGATTTCTGCGCGAACGCGGCACTTTTGTATGATGACCGCATGTTCACGGTCCAGCCCCACCCCGAGTTCCGCAAGGAATTCGTCGAAGGTCTGATCAAATTCCGCGGCCCGGGGCTGGTGCCCGCGCAGGTCCTTGCGGATGCTACCGGCCGGATCGACACGCCCACCGACAGCCCGTCGATGGCCGACCGGATCGCGCAATTCTTTCTGAACCACCAAACTGGGGCCGAGAAGCTCCGCGCCTGATTGTCAGTCGCGGGGGCCACCCCCCTAGATACGTGTGAAACATGTCCAAATGGACCGACCAGTTGCCGCAGGCAGCACGCGACTACATCGGCAGCCGCCGGGTAGACGAAGTGGAATGCATCATCGGCGATATCGCCGGGGTAGCGCGTGGCAAGGCAATGCCTGCCGCGAAATTCGGCAAGCAGACCAACTACTTCCTGCCGAATTCGATCTTTCTGCAGACCATTACCGGTGAATGGGCCGACAACCCGTTCGACGCCTTTACCGAGCCGGACATGATCCTGGAGCCGGACTGGACCACCGCGACCGCCGCGCCCTGGACGGCCGATGTGACGCTTCAGGTGATCCACGACGCCAAGGACCAGAATGGCCACCCGGTCCCCTACAGCCCGCGCAACGTGCTGCGCCGGATCGTCGATCTTTATGCTGCCCAGGGCTGGAAACCGGTCGTCGCCCCCGAGATGGAGTTCTTCCTGACCGCCCGCAACATCGACCCGAACCAGCCGGTGATCCCACCCATGGGCCGTTCGGGCCGCCGGGCTGCGGGCAAGCAGGCCTACAGTCTGTCGGCCATCGACGAATACGGCAAGGTGATCGACGATCTTTACGACTTTGCCGAGGCGCAAGGACTGGAAATCGACGGCATCCTGCAAGAAGGCGGCGCTGGTCAGATCGAGCTGAACCTGGCCCATGGTGACCCGATCCGGCTGGCCGACGAGGTGTTCTTCTTCAAACGCCTGATCCGCGAGGCGGCGCTGCGTCACGACTGCTTTGCCACGTTCATGGCCAAACCGATCGCAGGGGAACCGGGGTCGGCGATGCACATCCACACATCGGTCGTGGATATCAAGACCGGCAAGAACATCTTTGCTGGTCCGAAAGGGGTCGAGACCGATGCTTTCCTGCACTTCATTGGCGGTTTGCAGAAACACCTTGGCGCGGCGGTGGCGCTGTTTGCGCCCTATGTGAACAGTTATCGCCGCTATGTCCCCGACTTTGCAGCGCCGATCAACCTGGAATGGGGCCGCGACAACCGCACCACTGGCCTCAGGATCCCGATCTCGAACGCCGCCGCGCGCCGGGTGGAAAACCGCCTGCCGGGGATGGACTGCAACCCCTATCTTGGCATCGCCTCGACGCTGGCTTGCGGCTATCTTGGTCTGATGAACCAGACCGGCGCGCGGCCGGAATTCGTCGGTTCCGCCTATATCGACAACGAGGATATCCCGGCGAACCTAGGCGACGCGCTGGACCTTCTGGACGAGGACAAGGCCCTGCACGAGGTGATGGGTGTCGATTTCATCAAGGTCTATGACAGCGTAAAGCGGAACGAATACAAAGAGTTCCTGCAAGTCATCAGCCCATGGGAGCGGGAGCATCTTCTGTTGAACGTCTGATGAGCCTGAATCTTCTGCATGCCAATGACCGGCGGGGCGAATACCCCGCCAGCTACTATGCCGCGACCCGAACGCCCCTTGATCCCTTCCCCGCGCTGGCGGGTGAGGCCAGGGCCGATGTCGCCATTGTCGGGGCTGGCTTCATGGGCCTGACCGCTGCCTTGCATCTGGCGGAGGCCGGGCTTTCGGTTGTGGTGCTTGAGGCGCATCGCGTGGGCTTTGGCGCCAGCGGACGGAACGGCGGGCAAGTCGGATCGGGCCAAAAACAGGATCAGGACTGGCTTGAGAAGGTGGTGGGCAAGGACCATGCCCGCCGGTTGTGGGACATGGCCGAAGACGCCAAGGCGCTGCTGCGCGACCTGATCGTGCAGCACGACATGCCGGTCACCTTCCGCTCCGGCGTCGCTCATGCCTGCTATACCGACGCCGAAGTCGTCCACACCCGCACCTATGCCGATCTTCTGGCCAAGGCGTACGGCTATGATCAGGTCGAGGTCCTGGACCGCACCGCCATCCGCGCCCTGATCGGGTCCGACCGCTTTGTCGGCGGCAGCCTCGACCGGGGTGCCGGTCATATCCACCCGTTGAACTTTGCCATCGGCTTGGCCAAAGCCGCCGCCGGGGCAGGGGCGCGCATCCATGAGATGAGCGAAGTCCTTGAACTTGTCCCCGGCCCCAAAGTCACCTTGCGCACCGCAACTGGACAAGTCATCGCCGACAACGTCATCCTCGCCGGGAACGGGTATCTCGGCGGGTTGGAGCAGAGCTATCCCTCCCGCGTCATGCCGATCAACAACTTCATCATCGCCACCGAACCGCTTGGCGACCGCGCCAAAGAGCTGCTGGCCGAACCCATCGCTGTCGCCGACAGCAAGTTCGTCGTGAACTACTGGCGGCTATCGGATGATGACCGGCTATTGTTCGGCGGCGCGGAAAGCTATGGCTACCGCTTTCCGGATGTCCTGAAAGCTGTGCGCGGGCCGATGCTGAAGATCTACCCGCAGCTGGAGGATGTGAAGATCTCCCATGCCTGGGGCGGCACCTTGGCGATCACCACCAACCGGATGCCCGCCCTGATGCGGCCGCACCCGAATGTGCTGGCGGGGTCGGCCTGCTCCGGCCACGGGGTGGCGCTTGCCACGCTGACCGGCAAGATCCTGGCCCAGACCGTGCAGGGCGAGACGCAAGGCTTCGACCTTCTGGCCACTGTCCCGCAGATGCGCTTCCCCGGCGGGACAACGCTGCGCTGGCCGCTCTTGGTCTTGGCGATGACCTGGTATTCGATGCGGGACCGGTTGGGGCTCTGACATGTCGAAACGCGGGCGCTTCGCCCCCCGCACCCCCCGAGGATATTTATGCCAAGATGAAATCAGACCTGCTATTCACTTTCATCTTGGTACAAGTATCCCACGGGGGTCCGGGGGTGTGAAACTCCCGGGTCATCTGCAACGCAACCCACGGTCAACCCTTCCATGTCCCTGCCGCCCGGATTCCTCGACGACCTGCGCAGCCGCGTGACGCTTTCTTCCATTGTGGGGAAGAAGGTCACCTGGGACATGCGCAAGTCGAACATGGCCAAGGGTGATTTCTGGGCGCCGTGCCCGTTCCATCAGGAAAAATCCGCCAGCTTTCATGTCGACGACCGCAAGGGGTTCTACTATTGCTTTGGTTGTCACGCGAAGGGCGACGCGGTCACTTTCGTCAAAGAAACCGGCAACCTTGGTTTCATGGAGGCGGTTGAGGCTCTGGCACGCGAGGCCGGGATGCAGATGCCTGCCCGCGATCCGCAAGCCGCCCAGCGGGCCGACCGGCGGACTGAACTGGCGCAGGTCATGGATGAGGCGATCAAATTCTATCGCCTGCAACTGAAGACCAATGCTGGAGCCGCCGCCCGCGCCTACCTTTCCCAAAAACGCCGCCTGAATGAGGCCGCCTGGGACCGATGGGATATCGGATGGTCGCCTGATAACGCCCAGGCCGTGGTCGAAGTCCTGCTGGCAAAGGGCATCTCGCCCGATCTGATGATCGCCTCCGGTGTCGTCGCCAAGTCCGACAACGGCCGCCTTTACGACCGTTTCCACGCCCGGATCATCTTTCCGATCCGTGATGGGCGGGGCAGGGCGATCAGCCTTGGCGGCCGGTCGCTGGACCCCAACGCTCGGGCGAAATACCTGAACGGGCCGGAGACCGAGCTTTTCGACAAGGGCCGCAATCTGTTCAACCAGTCCCCCGCACGGGAAGCCGCAGGCAAGGGCAAGCCCCTGATCGTCGCCGAAGGTTACATGGACGTGATTGCCCTGTCCGAGGCTGGCTTTACCGCCGCCGTAGCGCCTTTGGGAACCGCCGTGACCGAAGACCAGTTGCGGCTGATCTGGCGCATCGCGGATGAGCCGGTGATTGCCCTGGACGGCGACACGGCGGGCATCCGGGCCGCCCTGCGTGTCGTCGATCTGGCGTTGCCGCTGCTGGAGGCGGGCAAAGGCCTGCGTTTTGCCATTCTGCCGGGCGGGCTGGACCCCGACGATCTGCTTAAGGCGCAAGGGGCAGGGGCGATGCAGGCGGTGCTGGATGGCGCAAAGCCGATGGTTCAGCTTTTGTGGCAGCGCGAAACCGAAGGCCGCAGCTATGACAGCCCCGAACGCCGGGCGGCGCTGGACAAGGTCTTGCGTGGGCATCTGGCGCGGATCGCGGACCCGTCGATCCGCAGCCATTATGTCGAGGAAATCAAGCGTCTGCGCGAGGGTCTGTTCGGCACCCGCCGTCCGTTCCAGCCCGGCCCCCGGCGTAATTTCGCGCCACCCGGCGGGGCGCTGGCCAGCACGCGGTCGTCGCTTCTGGCCCAAGGCACCGGCCCGGTGGACGAGGTTCTGCGCGAAGCGGTGATCCTGGCCATTCTGATCCTGCACCCGGGTCTGATTGGCCGGTTTTCCTCGGCGCTGGAACGGCTGGACCTGACCGGCGACGATCACGAGACGCTTCGCCAGATGATCCTTGCCGGGTCCGAACTGCCCGATCTGCAGGCCAAAATCCAGGCCTCGGCACCCCACGCCCTTGACGCTCTCTTGTCGCGCCCCCATGTCGCCATTGCACCCCCGGTCCGCAACACCGATGACAGCGCGATGGCCGCGCTGTGTCTGGCCGAGGAAATGGCCAAGCTTGAAGCCCGCCGCGGCGCCCGCCGTGAGATCGAAGACGCGATGGAGGATATGGACGGTCTGCCCGACGAAGGCCTGACCTGGCGGCTTACCAAGGCGGCCGAGGCCTTGCATAAATCGGACAAAAGCGGGCCTTCGGACAACCAGGATCTGGGCGAAGACCGCAACGCCCTGTCAAGACATCTGCAATCCATGATCGATAGCCAGGTCTGGATCAAGAAAACCCGCTGATTCGGCCTGTAACTCGGCCTGATTCGCGCTATTGATTCGCAAACGCACAACCGATTCGCCCTCAGGAGACCACATGGCCGCCAAGGACACCGACGACGACAAGCCCGAAGCCGAAGACGCAGACGTCTCCTTGGACATGAGCCAGGCAGCGGTCAAGAAGATGATCGCCGACGCGAAGGAGCGCGGCTACATCACCTATGACCAGCTGAACACGGTTCTGCCGCCCGAACAGGTCGCCTCGGAGCAGATCGAAGACGTGATGTCGATGCTGTCCGAAATGGGCATCAACGTCATCGAGGACGAGGAAGTCGAAGAAGGCGAGGCCCCGGTGGGCGAGTTGGTCGAGACATCGACCAGCCGCGAAGTGGCGGTTTCCGGCACCTCTGCCGAGGCGCTGGACCGCACCGATGACCCGGTGCGCATGTATCTGCGCGAGATGGGGTCGGTCGAACTGCTGAGCCGTGAGGGCGAAATTGCGATCGCCAAGCGGATCGAAGCCGGCCGCAACACGATGATCGCCGGGCTTTGCGAAAGCCCGCTGACCTTTCAGGCGATCATCATCTGGCGCGACGAACTTTTGTCGGAAGACATTCTGCTGCGCGATGTGATCGACCTTGAGGCCACCTTTGGCCGCAGCCTTGACGGCGAAGAGGACCTTGAAGGTCCGGCACTCGACGAGGTTGGCGTCGGGCCAGCGACCCCGCGTCCGGGCGGGACCGAGCAGGAGCTTGACGCCGACGGCAACCCGATTCAGCGCGAAGTGGACGACGACGAGGACGACGAAGCCTCGAACATGTCGCTGGCCGCAATGGAAGCGGCGCTGAAGCCGGCGGTTCTGGAAACGCTGGATATGATCGCCCGCGACTATACCCAGCTTGCCGAAATGCAGCAGTTGCGGATGGACGCGACCCTGTCGAAGACGCAGGCCTTCTCTACCGTCGATGAGGCAGCCTATCAAAAACTGCGGTCGGAAATCGTGCTTTTGGTCAACGGGTTGCACCTGAACAACTCTCGTATCGAAGCGCTGATCGACCAGCTTTACGGCATCAACAAGCGGATCATGGCGATCAACTCCGGCATGGTGAAACTGGCCGATGCGGCGCGGATCAACCGGCAGGAATTCATCCAGGAATACCAGGGTTACGAGTTGGACCCGACCTGGCTGGACCGCATGGGCCAGAAGGCCGGTCGCGGCTGGCAGGCACTGATCGAACGCAGCCGTGAAAAGGTCGAAGAATTGCGCGCCGAAATGGCGACGGTCGGGCAGTATGTGGGCGTCGACATCAGCGAATTCCGCCGGATCGTCAATCAGGTCCAGAAGGGCGAGAAAGAGGCGCGTCAGGCCAAGAAGGAAATGGTCGAGGCGAACCTGCGTCTGGTGATCTCGATTGCCAAAAAGTACACGAACCGCGGATTGCAATTCCTTGATCTTATTCAGGAAGGCAACATCGGCCTGATGAAGGCCGTCGACAAGTTCGAATATCGCCGGGGCTATAAGTTCTCCACCTACGCGACCTGGTGGATCCGTCAGGCGATTACCCGGTCGATTGCCGATCAGGCGCGGACGATCCGTATCCCCGTGCATATGATCGAGACGATCAACAAGCTGGTCCGCACCGGCCGCCAGATGCTGCACGAAATCGGCCGCGAACCGACGCCGGAGGAGCTGGCCGAAAAGCTGCAGATGCCGCTGGAAAAGGTCCGCAAGGTGATGAAGATCGCCAAGGAACCGATTTCGCTGGAAACCCCGATCGGCGACGAGGAAGACAGCCAGCTTGGCGACTTCATCGAAGACAAGAACGCGATCCTGCCGCTGGAATCAGCGATTCAGGAGAACCTGAAGGAAACCACGACGCGGGTTCTGGCGTCCCTGACCCCGCGCGAAGAACGCGTGTTGCGGATGCGCTTTGGCATCGGGATGAACACCGATCACACGCTGGAAGAAGTCGGCCAGCAGTTCAGCGTTACCCGCGAACGCATCCGCCAGATCGAGGCCAAGGCGCTGCGCAAGCTGAAGCATCCGTCGCGGAGCCGGAAACTGCGCAGTTTCCTCGATCAGTGACCCAGCATCGCGACATAACCCCGCTGACCAAGCAGCGCGCCTTTGCGACCATCAAGATCGTCGCAAAGGCCGCGATGGACGGGGAGCCGGCGCTGTCATACTCGGAGTTGGCGCGTCGGCTGGGCATGTCCAAGGTCAACGGCCAGGGCCTTAGCAGCTATTTGAACGAAGCCGCCGCCATGTGTGCCGAGTTCGGGCTGCCCAACATATCGACCCTCGTCGTCTCGCGGCAAAGTCTTGACGAGGGCCAGCCGATGCCGTCCAGCGGGTCGTTTTCGGACGGGTTTTATGCCAGAACCGGCCTTGCCAAGGAAGACGTCGCCGCCGAACAACAGCGCGTGCGCGATTTTGACTGGCGCTCAGTCCCGACGCTGGGTCTGGGCGACTGACGATCACGCTAGGGTGGGTGCCAGCCCACCCCCCGGTCATGGTGGGTAGCACCCATCCCACGCCTTTTCCCCATCAAGGACCATGCACGTCGTTGCGGCAAAACCCGCCGCGACTCAGGGAAGTTCGTGCTAAGCTTCGCCCGAAACCAGCGGAGAGGGGTGCCATGAAGGTGATGAACGTGGTCCACATGCGGGTAAAGCCTGAGCAGGTGGATGCCTATGTTGCGATCCATGAAAGCATGCAGAAAATGGCCGGTATGCGGAACTTCTGGCTGGTGAAATCTGGCGAACGGTCTTTCATCGTTGTCGGCGAATGGGACAGTCAGGATGCCATGGTTGCTGCGCGCCCGGCGATGATTGCCAATCTTGACCAGCTTCGACCGATCCTCGAGGATCTGGGCGGCGGTCGGGGTGTGACCGAACCCTGGTCGGGCGAAGTTGTTGTGCAGTTGGGTGGCTGATGCAGGCGGGGCAGGGCAAGACCGGGCATGGCAAGACCGGGCAGCAACCGGACCCACTTTCGGCAAGGCGCTCGGTTGCCTCAAGGCTCCTGGCATATTTGCGGCAGAAGGCCACCCGGCACGGCCCCTATCATGAGGTTGTCAGTCTTGGCCGGGCCTGCCAGCCGGCGCATCAGTTGCGGCGGGTTCTTGGTATCAGCCGCGCGCACGTCTTTGACTGGATCGTCACCACGGATACCGGGGTCCGCAGCCTGATCGCTGATGACCTGCAAGGCCATTTTGCGCTGGACCGGCTGTTTCGCGACGACCGGGGCTTTGTCCTAGAGCGCGTGACCGACACCGTCTTCCAGCATGAATTCACCCAGGATGACGACATCGCGGCGGTCCATGCCATCACGGCACCTCGGGTCACGGCGATGGTAGAGCGGTGGCGCAAAATGATGGCCTCGAACGCGTCGGTCTTGTTCATTCGCCAACATGCCTGGTCCGGGTCACCTGCCGATAGCGCTGATGCCTTGCTGTCCACTTTGCATGCGGCCGGCCCTCGCCTGCGTTTGCGGCTCTTGTACCTGACCGAACCGCACATGACTCCGGTATTGCCAGACAAGGACGACCTACTTCACCGCGCAATGCCGCTGCACCCCGAAGGCGACTGGCGCGGAGTGAGCCAGATATGGGAAGAACGGCTGAGCGAGGCGCTTTCCCTCGATCCACCGGCGAAGCAGGCCAAGCGGGTCCCACGTTGCATAAGCGCTGAACCCTCGCCATAAATTCCCGAAAAGGAATCCCCCATGCGTCGTATCGCCTTTCTGCTTGCCGTCCTGCCGCTGCCCGCCTTTGCCGATTGCCCCGCCGGCGGCGAAGTCTTTTCCTGCCAGATCGGCGCCAAAGAGCTGGAAATCTGCCACCAGGGCGACGACCTGACTTATGCTTTCGGGCCCAAGGGGGCCCCGGAACTGACGATCTCGGAATCGCTGACCACCGTGAATTTCACCCCCTGGCCCGGTGTCAGCAACAACATCTGGGAAAACGTGGTCTTCGTGAACAACGATTATGCCTATGATGTCTGGACCTCGGTCGCGCGCGACCCCGAGGACACGATAGGTCTGCAAGGCGGCGTCCGGGTGCTGAATGGCGAGGAAACGGTGGCCGAACTGACCTGCGACCCGGGCACGCCGTCGCAATCGCTGGACGGGATCTGGGACCTGAAGGAATCCGTCGGCATGTGCTGGGAATTCAGCAGCTTCAGCTGGAAAACCACCTGCGATAACGGCTGATCTCAGACCCGACCGTCAGGCGGGGGGCGGGATCATCGCCTCCCAAGCCTCGCCCATCGCCAGAATGCAGGCATTGCCGTTGGCGTAGCTTTGCACCAGCGTCCAGTCGCCCGAGGGTCTGGTCCAGACCTCCAGCACGGCATCGGTGTCGCGCAGACCCGCGCCCGCCACATCAGCCCCGCGCATCCGGGTCAAAAGCTCGGCCCGGGGGACGCAGACCACTTCAGCAATCGGGTCCAGCGCCATCGCGGGCGTGGCAAGGCACAGGAAAAGGGCGATTCGAACCCGCATGCACGGAATCGTAACACAAAAATGACATTTGCCAGCCGGCTTTTGACGGGCAACTGAGTCCCCTTTGCAACACATGTCGGCCCATATGCGGTAGATCGATTATTGCGCTTCCCCAAATCATCGGCCTGCCCCTATAGTTTGCGTCAGGATCCGGGGACACATCCGGGCCATGAGGCAGACCAACACCAACAGCAAGGGAGGGGGCCGATGCGCTGCCCATTCTGCGGCAACATCGACACGCAAGTGAAGGATTCGCGGCCTGCGGAGGATCACGTCTCGATCCGCCGTCGCCGGTTCTGTCCGGCCTGTGGCGGCCGCTTCACCACTTACGAACGTGTCCAGCTGCGCGATCTTGTCGTCATCAAATCCTCTGGCAAGCGTGAGGATTTCGACCGCTCGAAACTGGAACGCTCGATCCGTATCGCGATGCAAAAGCGCCCGATTGATCCCGAACGCATCGACCAGATGATCTCGGGCATCGTGCGGCGGCTGGAGTCCTTGGGCGATACCGACATCTCGTCCAAGGTGATTGGCGAGATCGTGATGGAATCCCTCGCCCGGATCGACACCGTCGCCTATGTGCGCTTTGCCAGCGTTTACAAGAACTTCCAGACGGCGGATGACTTTGACGGCTTCGTCAGCGAACTAAGGCCCGGCAGCGCCGCCGAGGAGTGAGCGATACCGAACACATGGCCCACGCCCTGCGCCTTGCCGCGCGGGGCTTGGGTAATACCTGGCCGAATCCGGCTGTTGGTTGCGTTCTGGTCAAGGACGGCGTGACCGTCGGTCGCGGCTGGACCCAACCCGGCGGCCGCCCCCATGCCGAGGTGCGCGCCCTGGAACAGTCCGGGTCCCTGGCAATGGGGGCGACCGCCTATGTCACGCTGGAACCCTGCGCCCACCACGGCCACACCCCGCCCTGCGCCGAAGCGCTGATCGCGGCAAAGGTCGCCCGCGTGGTGACCGCGTTGACCGATCCCGACCCAAGGGTTTCCGGCAAGGGCCACCAGATGCTAAGCGCTGCAGGCATTGCCGTGACCGAAGGCGTCCTGACCAATGACGCCACCCGCCTGAACGCAGGCTTCCTGAAGCGCGTGACCCAAGGACTGCCCTTTGTCACCCTGAAACTGGCGGCAAGCCTTGATGGCCGCACCGCCACCGGCACCGGCGAATCCCGCTGGATCACCGGCCCCGAAGCCCGCCGCAAAGTCCACGCCCTGCGCCTGAGCCACGACGCCGTCATGGTCGGCTTCGGCACTGCGCTGGCCGACGACCCCGACCTGACGGTGCGCGACATGGGCGCGGTGAGACAGCCGGTGCGCATCGTCGTCGACCGCACCCTCAAACACTCCCCCCAAAGCCGCCTTGGCCACACCGCAAAGGACCACCCGGTCTGGATTCTCCACAGCCCCGCCGCGCCTGAAACTGCCCGCAAGGCATGGCAAGCAACCGGCGCCACCCTGATCGAGACGCCCGAGACCGACGGCCACCTTGACCTGCAAGCCGCCCTGCAAACCCTCGCCGCAAAGGGCCTGACCCGCATCCTCAGCGAAGGCGGCAGCACTGTTGCGGCGGCGCTGGTGAAGGCCGGGTTGGTGGATGATCTGGCCTTGTTTACCGGCGGGGCGTTGATCGGCGCCGAAGGCCACCCGGCGCTGGGTCCCCTGATGCTTGGCGCATTGTCAGACGCACCAAGACCCCGCTTGCGGGAAACGCAGGTCCTCGGACCCGACCTCTACAGCCTCTGGTCCTTCTAAGCGGTTTCCCCTGGCCCAAATACTCCCGCCGGAGGCACCTTTTACCAGTGACCCACGCTGGCCATGCTCGCCCAAGGCTCGGCCACCGCCTTTGCGGCCCCTTTCTGCAGCAATTCGATCGACACGTTGTCGGGCGACCGCACGAACGCCATCCGCCCATCGCGCGGCGGGCGGTTGATCAGCACGCCATGCGCCTGCAGATGCGCGCAGGTCGCATAGATGTCGTCCACCTCATAGGCCAGATGGCCAAAGTGCCGCCCGTCCGACGGCAACCCCGTATCGCCATCCCAGTTGTAGGTCAGTTCCACCGGACAGTCCGGCTGGCCGGGGGGCGCCATGAAGACCAGCGTGAACCGCCCGCCTTCATTGTCATAGCGCCGGGTTTCCACCAGCCCCAGCAGCGCGTAGAATGCGATGGATTTCTCAAGGTCCAGTACCCGGACCATCGTGTGCAGATAGCGGATCGTCATGTCTCTCTCCTGATGTTCCCGTTCATCTTGCGGTATCCCGGGGGGCCCCCGCAAGATATAGTCGCCCCGACTCATATGCAAAGGCCCCGCCATGCCGCTGACCCCTGACCAGCTTGCCGAAATCGAAGCCGCCCGCAGCACGCCGCGCCAGACCCTCCGCGCCGTCAGTGAAGGCATGGAGAACCACCTCTACCGCGCCCACCCCGTTCTCGACCACGGGTTTATCCGCGTCATCGACTACATGGGCGACGACGCCGCCATCGTGCAGGCCGCCCGCGTCTCCTATGGGGCGGGCACCAAGCACGTCCAGAACGACGAAGGCCTGATCCGCTACCTGATGCGGCACTGGCATTCCACCCCGTTCGAAATGTGCGAGATCAAGCTGCACGTCAAACTGCCGGTCTTTGTCGCCCGCCAGTGGATCCGCCACCGCACCGCCAACGTCAACGAATACTCCGCCCGCTATTCGATTCTGGACCGTGAGTTCTACATCCCCGCCCCCGAACAGCTTGCCGCCCAGTCGGTGGTCAACAACCAGGGTAGGGGCGAGATGTTAACCGGTGAAGAATCCGCCCGGGTGCTGGAGATGCTGAAATCCGACGCCAACCGCGCCTATGATCATTACGAGGCGATGCTAAGTCAGGACGGCCAGCAGGGCCTTGCCCGCGAACTGGCCCGGATGAACCTGCCCGCCAACATCTACACCCAGTGGTACTGGAAGGTGGACCTGCACAACCTCTTCCACTTCCTCCGCCTGAGGGCCGACGAGCACGCCCAATACGAAATCCGTGTCTACGCCGAGGCGATTGCGGCCTGCGTCAAGGACTGGGTGCCGCTGGCCTATGCGGCGTTCGAGGATTACCGGATGGGCGGGGTGACGCTGTCGGCCAAGGCGATTGCGGTGGTTAAGAGAATGTTAACGGGTGAGAAGGTAACACAGGAGACGTCCGGCATGAGCAAGGGCGAGTGGCGGGAATTTGAGGGGGTTTGGGGGTGAGGGTGTCATCAAATACTATGACTGCGGTCGTGTCAGTGCTTCTTGCGACACAGGTTTTCGCAGAGGAGAATCCTTATCTGACCCAAGAGGCGTCTTTTGAGGGTCCATATCGTGCAACCGTGGTGCGCGTGATCGACGCAGATACGATTGAAGTCAGCGTGGACCTTTGGCCTAGTTTAATTCAAACGGCAACCGTCCGGGTGCGTGGTATTGACGCGCCAGAGACTAGATCAACTTGCGAAACCGAAAAGGCGCTCGGTATCGAAGCCAAAGAATGGGTCGAAAAGATGTATCCGGTCGGGGAAGTGATCCGAATTGAAGACGTAGAACACGACTCGCTCAGCCGCTACGTTGCAGAGGTAAAGCGCTGGAGAAGCGACCGATGGCTTCCGTTGGACAATGAGTTGCTCGAAAAGGACTACGCCGAGATTTGGTATCCTGGACAGCAAGACATTCCATGGTGCTTGATATCCCAGGAAAGGGCGGCACAAGGCCAAGGCACTCAGCCGTAATCTTCAGCAAGCGTAGGGTGGGGTTCTACCCCACCACTCTTCCGCATCCCGCTTCCCAAACACTGGCCCCTGCTATTCCAACCGTTGCATGGTGGGGTGGAACCCCACCCTACAAAATCCCCGGATCGCCATCGGCATCACGGTGCCATGACGAATACGGCCACTCCCCCGGATGCGCGACCAACCCGTGCTTCACCGGATTGATCCAGCACTACCGGACATGGGCCGCGTAATCCTCATCCCCCCGGATGTGATGCTCCCAGCGCGCGTAGGGTGCGTGCTCGCACGCACCACGCTCGCCGCGCGAATGGTGCGTGAAATCACGCACCCTACCCACCGTCCGCCTCCACCTTGCAATAACCCCCATTCTAATATACATTCCATTACACATCACAGGATCTATCCGCCATGACCCGCCTCCTAACCCCCCACATCGCCACGATGACCGAACTGCGCGAACCGCATAAAGTCCTGGAACGCTCCGGCGGCAAGCCGGTGGCGATCCTGAAGAACTCTGCCGTGGTGGCCTACCTCGTCCCGGAAGAGGCGGTGGACAAAGGCGAGCACCGCGTCGCTACACTGGAAGAGGTGATGGAGGCAATGGAGCGTACTCGCGCCCGCGCGCAGCCGGTTCTGGACTACCTCAAAGACAAATGAACCTGCAGCTCCTCTCGCCCGAATGGGTCGAGGCGATCCACGACGCGATCCTGAACCCCGGCGAACTGCCCGGCCGGGCGCGGGACAAGTCGCTGGAGGCCGCCCTTGCCCGCGTCGAAAACCGCCTTGCCTATGGCATGGTTGCGGATGCCTTCGATCTGGCCGCCGCCTATGCCGTGGCCATCGCGCGTGGCCATTGCTTCAACGACGGCAACAAGCGCACCGCCTACCGCACAATGCACGTTTGCCTTGACCTGAACGGCATCACCATCCCGTGGAACACTGAAGAAATCGGCCAGATCATCATCCGCTGCGCCCAAGGGCTGATGGAGGATGGCGACCTTGCCGACTGGCTGCGCGAACGCGCCTGACCCTACCCCTCGCCGCCTTCCGCCCTATCTCTCTTGAAACAGGGAGCCACACATGACCTTCACCCTTTACGCCGCCACCGCCGTCATCTTCCTGATCCTTGACGCGATCATGTTGACGCTGGTGATGAAACCGCTTTTCACCCGCCACATTGGTCCTTTGATGGCCGACCCGATCCGCATCGCTCCGGCGGCGGCGTTCTACCTCGCCTATGTGGCGGGGCTGGTCTATCTGGTGTCGCTGCCCGCGATCAAGACCGGGGCGCCGCTCTTGGTGCCGGCCCTTCTGATCGGCCTGATGGCTTACGGCACCTACGAGTTCACGTCCTACAGCATCATGCGCGACTGGCATTGGCAGATGGTCGTGACCGATGTCTTTTGGGGCGGGGTGCTGACGGCTGTATCGGCATGGGCCGGGGTGACGATCACCCGGGCTATTCACGGCTAGCGGCCTTTGCGGCCCCGAGGGGTCATGGTTACCAAATACTGAATGTCCACGGCCAAGCCCTTGAAATTCCAAGGGCTGGCTGGGCTGTCCACTGTGGACAGCCGGGTCAGACCAGCCGCGACACCTCGACCGCCGCCCGCACGAAATCGGCGAACAGGGGGTGCGGGGCGAAGGGTTTGGATTTCAGTTCCGGGTGAAACTGGACGCCGATGAACCAGGGGTGATCCTTGACCTCGACGATTTCCGGCAGGCGGCCGTCGGGGGACATGCCGGAAAAGATCAGCCCGCATTTCTCCAGCCCCGCGATATATTGGGCGTCGACCTCATAGCGGTGGCGGTGGCGTTCTTCGATCACGGTGGACCCATAGATCCGCGCGACGGCCGAGCCTTCCTTGAGGTTGGCAGTATAGGCCCCCAGCCGCATCGTGCCACCCTTCGCATCGTCGGCCTTCCGGCGGACCGTGTGGTTGCCCTGCACCCATTCCTTGAGGTGGTAGACGACCGGGGTAAAGCGGCGGGCACCCGCCTCGTGGTCGAACTCCTCGGACCCGGCGTCGGGGATCCCGGCAAGGGTGCGGGCAGCCTCGATCACTGCCATCTGCATGCCAAGGCAGATGCCAAGATAGGGGATCCTTTTCTCGCGGGCATAGCGGGCGGCCTTGATTTTGCCTTCGGTGCCACGCTCGCCGAACCCGCCGGGGACGAGGATCGCGTGGAAGTTTTCAAGATAGGGGGCGGGGTCTTCGCGTTCGAAGATCTCGGCGTCGATCCATTCGGCCTTGACCTTGGTACGGTTGGCCATGCCGCCATGAGTCAGCGCCTCGGCGATGGATTTGTAGGCGTCCTCAAGCTGGGTGTATTTGCCGACAATGGCGACGCGGACCACGCCTTCGGGGTGGTTGAGGCGGTCCATCACGTCTTCCCAGCGGGTCAGGTTGGGCTTCGGCGCGGGCGAGATGCCGAAGGCGTCCAGCACCGCCTGATCAAGACCGGCGCGATGGTAGGCCAGTGGGGCCTCATAGATCGTCTTCAGGTCATAGGCCGGGATGACGTGGTCTTTGCGGACGTTGCAGAAAAGCGCGATCTTTTCCAGCTCGCGGTCGGGGATCGGGTGTTCGGACCGGCAGACCAGCACATCGGGGGCAAGGCCGATGGATTGCAGCTCCTTGACCGAATGTTGGGTGGGTTTGGTCTTCAACTCCCCGCTTGCCGCAAGGTAAGGCAGCAGCGTCAGGTGCATCAGGATCGACTGGCCGCGCGGGCGTTCGTGGATGAACTGGCGAATGGATTCAAAGAACGGCAGACCCTCGATGTCGCCGACCGTGCCGCCGATTTCGCACAGCATGAAATCGACCTCATCGTCGCCGATGCGCAGGAAGTCCTTGATTTCGTTGGTGACGTGGGGGATGACCTGAATGGTCTTGCCGAGGTAATCGCCCCGGCGTTCCTTTTCGAGAACGTTCGAGTAAATCCGACCCGACGAGATTGAATCGGTCTGCCGGGCAGAGACGCCGGTAAAGCGTTCGTAGTGGCCAAGATCGAGATCGGTCTCGGCGCCGTCGTCGGTGACGAACACTTCGCCATGTTCAAAGGGCGACATCGTGCCGGGATCGACGTTCAGATAGGGGTCCAGCTTGCGAAGGCGGACTGTGTAGCCGCGGGCCTGCAACAGCGCGCCAAGGGCAGCCGAGGCAAGGCCCTTGCCAAGCGAAGACACGACGCCGCCGGTGATAAAGATGTAACGCGCCATGGCTTTGGCCCCCGTGTTTATGGTGCGATTCTGCTTTGGTGGAATCGCAAGCTCACGGGAGTTGAGATATAGCGACAAACCAGCAGATAAGCAACGCTTGCCGCTAGATCATGCGGATAGGCGCGAAAAGGCTTCAAGCAGTTGTAGGATCAGGGCGCGGTTGCGGGCTCGGCGCCGTCAGCGGATGCCTCACCCTCGACCGGCTCATCCGCACGGGGCGGCGTGGCCGGGGCATCGGCTGGGGCTGGCGGGGTCAGGTCGCCGGTAAGCTCGGGGTTCGACGACCCGGCTGCGTCTTCGGCCGGGGCCACGGCTTCGCCGGTCAGGCTGTCGACCACCGAACCGCTGTCGCCACCACGCGTGGCAAGGATCGTCAAGGTGATCGAGGTCAGGATGAACGCAACCGCAAAGATCCAAGTCAGCTTGGTCAGGGCCGTTGCCGTCCCGCGCGCCGAAATCGCACCACCGCCGCCGCCGCCCATGCCAAGCCCGCCGCCTTCGGAGCGCTGCAAAAGCACCACGCCGATCAACAGGAGTGCAAGGATGAGGTGGATCGAGAGAACGACGTTTTCCATGGATCTTCCGGTAAGGTGACGCGCCTATCTAGGCGGAAGGTGAAAGCGGCGCAAGGGCCGAGGAAGGGCCTCCGGCGGGAGTATTTGGGAAAAGAGCAATTTGTGACGCAAGGCAGGGCGCTCAGGCCGCGCCTTCATGCACGGCGGATAGTTTGTTGCCGTCGGGGTCGCGGACGTAAGCCGCATAAAAGGCCGGGCCATAGGGGCGCAGGCCGGGGGCGCCTTCGTCAGTGCCGCCAGCGGCCAGAGCTGCGGCGTGGAAATCCTGCACCGCCTGTTGGCTGGTGGCGACAAGGGCCAGCATCGAGCCGTTGCCAGTGCTGGCGGGTTTTCCGTCATAAGGCTGGGTGATCCAGATCCGCGTGCGGTGGTCGGAAGGCAGGCCATAGCCGACCTCGGCGTCTTCGGTCGCGCGGCGGATCAGACCCAAGGGCGCAAGGGCCGCGTCGTAAAACCGCGCGGCGCGGGCGACGTCATTGGTGCCAAGGGTGATGTAAAGCATGGTATCAATCACTGACTTCATCCGTGGTTTGCTGGCCGGAAAGCCGTTGCCGCAGAATCGACCAGGACATTCCGACGCCAAGGATCAGCGACAAGCCGAGGATGCAAAGCCAGATGTTCAGCGCCGAGTTTCCAAGGCCCAGAAGCCCCCAGTCATACAGGACCCAAAGTCCCGCCGCAAAGATCGCGACGATGACGATTGACCCCAGAATGCCGATCGAACGCATGGTCGACACCAGGTAGACCATGACGATGACGGCCAGGATCAGGCCTGCGAAGACAATCAGCGAGGTCTGATCGGCCCAGTTGGTGCGGGCCCAGCTGACATAGTTCCAGCGCGTCGGATTGAAGATCGCGGCCAGCAGCAGAAACGCGCCCAGCCAGCGCAGAAGAATGCCCATGGGTCGTGCCTTTCACAACTGCGGTCCGGTCTCATGCTAGCGCCAAGCGGTGCGAAGGGCCATGGGGCTTTGCGATCCGTCGCAGCATTGCGTTTTTCCCGTTTCCCCGCAGCGCGAGGACCGCTATAGGACAGACGGTTTTGCAAAGCCGGGAGATGGATATGGCCAACGTTGTCGTCGTGGGTGCCCAGTGGGGTGATGAGGGCAAGGGCAAGATCGTCGACTGGCTGTCTGAGCGCGCCGATGTCATCGCGCGCTTTCAGGGCGGCCATAACGCCGGTCACACGCTGGTCATCGACGGCAAGGTCTACAAGCTGTCTCTGTTGCCTAGCGGCATTGTGCGTGGCGGCAAGCTGAGCGTCATCGGCAACGGTGTGGTGGTCGATCCCTGGCATCTGGTTACCGAGATCGACAAGCTGCGCGCGCAGGGGGTCGAGATCACTCCTGACAACCTGATGGTGGCGGAAAACGCCAGTCTGATCCTGCCGATCCATGGCGAGTTGGACCGCGGCCGCGAGGCGCAGACGAGCGTTGCCAAGATCGGCACCACCGGGCGCGGCATCGGTCCGGCCTATGAGGACAAGGTGGGTCGCCGGGCGATCCGGGTGGCCGACATCTTTGACGCGGTGACGCTGGACACAAGGATCGGACGTCTCTTGGAGCATCACAACGCCTTGCGAGCGGGGCTAGGGTTGCAGCCGGTCGATGCGGCGGCGCTGAAGGCGCAGATCCTGGAGATCGCGCCGAAGATCAAGCCCTATGCCGGGCCGGTCTGGAAGGTCCTGACCGAAGCGCGGCGTGCGGGCAAGCGGATCCTGTTCGAAGGCGCGCAAGGGGCGCTTTTGGACATCGACTTTGGCACCTATCCCTATGTCACCTCGTCCAATGTCATCGCGGGGCAAGCGGCGACTGGCACCGGGCTTGGGCCGACGGCGATTGATTTCGTGCTGGGCATCGTTAAGGCCTATACCACCCGCGTCGGTGAAGGTCCGTTCCCGGCCGAACTGTTCGATGCAGACGGCGAACGGCTGGGCGAGCGCGGGCATGAGTTTGGCACCGTCACCGGGCGCAAGCGGCGCTGTGGCTGGTTTGACGCGGTGCTGGTGCGCCAGACCTGCGCGACCAGCGGTGTGTCGGGCATCGCCTTAACCAAGCTGGACGTGCTGGACGGGTTCAAGACGCTGAAGATCTGTGTGGGTTATGATCTGGACGGGCAGCGGATGGATTACCTGCCGACCGCCGCCGACCAACAGGCGCGGTGCACGCCGATCTATGAAGAATTGGAAGGCTGGGCGGAGACGACCGCAGGCGCGCGGTCCTGGGCCGACCTGCCGGGCGCCGCGATCAAGTATGTGCGGCGCATCGAGGAGTTGATCCAGTGCCCGGTAGCACTACTTTCCACTTCGCCCGAGCGGGATGACACGATTCTGGTACGGGACCCGTTTGCCGACTGACGGGGGCCATATCGGGTGGCTCATCGCACAGCTGCGACGCTTTTCGCCGGGGCGGCGATGAGCAACCGAACGGAACGTAGAGTGAGGCAAGGGAAAGCCATGGCACTAAGTTACAAGGCCAGACGGCGCTGGGCGTTGGCGGTGCTGGTGGTAGGCATGCCGGTCTATGTGGTGGTTGCCGTCAACCTGATCGACCTTCTGGACCGGCCGTCCTTTCCAGTCGAACTGGCGATCTATGTCGGGCTTGGCTTTCTCTGGGCCCTGCCGTTCCGCAAGCTTTTCAGGGGCATCGGCCAGCCCGACCCGGAGGCAAAAGACAGCGCTCCCGGGACCCGCGACTGACCGTCCGTCGCCCGGGTCTTACGAGAACCGGCGCGCTTCGGACAGGAAGGGCGAGGTGTCGGCCAGCACATAAAACCCGCGACCGACCTTCTGGATGCGTCCCGTCCGCAATAGTGTGCCGAAGCTGCGCAAGCCGTCTTCACGCGTGATCGACCGGTCAAGATCGGTCGCCATCAGGCGGCGCATCAGTTGCGGTCGGGTGAACTGGTCGCGGTTCTCGATGCAGGTGGCAAAGGCGGCGGCGGCTTCCAGCATTTCGGCGGTAGAGCGGGCACCGATCCGTTCGGCAAACCGGATAAGGCCGGATTCGACCGCTTCGGTCAGGGCTTCGTCGAATTCCTCCTCGTCGTCAGCATCGGTCTGGGCGCCTTGATACGGTCTTGCCAACGCAATGTTGTGCTGAGGCAGCGCATGACTGGGTGCGGCCGAGCCGATACCAATGGCACCGGTCAGGCGTCCAGTGCGCAGCGCCACCTTTGGTTGGCTGTCGCGCGACGGCTGCATGGCGGGTGCTGCTGTCGATCCCGAGTGCGTCAGTGGCGCGGGCGTCAGTGGCGGCGGGGGCCGATCAATGCGCTGTTCCGTGACAAGAACCAGCGGAGGGGGGCTGAAACCGGCTGGTCGGGGGACGCCGGGAATACGGACCGACACGGTCTTGCGTCGGCGCTGTTGCGATTGCGGCAGGGGAGCCACTTCGGACTGCGGTTCTGGTTCGACCGCTTTGGCAAGGTCCGCAGGAAAAGGATGGGACGCAGCAGGCTGCACCGTTTCGGACGCGAGGTCACTGGCATTCTCGGTCACAGCGACCACAGCTTTGCTTTGGTCTATAGAATCTTGCCGAAGCTGATTTGCTTCTTCGGCCATCACCGCTTCCGCTTGCTGCAGCAGGCGGGCAACTTCGGCATCGCCGCTTTCATCCATCAGGCGACGCGTAGCCAACGGATCAATCGCCTGTGCCAGGGGGTCAGGCTCCGGCTCGGCGCCGTCCCCGGGATTAAGCCGGACAACCCGGGAACTGATCCGCTCATAGCGACCGGCCCCCTTTCCCATGGTCTGCGGAGCAAACTGCGTCGTTTCCACCGGTATGTCGGCCGCTGACGGGTCTTCCATGGCTTCGGGCAGGGGATCTTCGGCCATGGCGGCAGCAAGACCCGGATCCGATGGGTCAATGTCAAGCGGGGTGTCTTCCGCCAGAGCTTTGGCGAGCGCCGCTTCCAGCAACGCAAGATCGGCCATCTCCGGGTTGGGCGCTGCGTTGTCCACCGGATGACCGATAACGCTTCCGGCCGCTTCGAAAATCGCGCCGCTTGTGTCGGCATCGTCGCCCGCCATGTCAGCGGCGACCATGGCCTCGGAGTCCACAGGGGTTTCTTCGAGCCGAATCTCGTCGAAAGGGGCGGGGGACCCAAGCAGGGTATCCTCTGTCGCACCGGTATCAGGTGGCGGCGCATCTGCCGCAATCAGCGCATCTGGCACCACCTCGGCCTGTTGCTCGGGCGAAACCGTTGCGACTTCTGCAGCATCCGCGTCGAAAATCAGGTCGGCGGGCATCTCGGCACTGGTCTGCTCGTCCAGCGGGGCTTCTGCCATCATCGGGGCCGGGTCGTCTGATGTCTCTGGCGCGTGAGAGGCCTCCGGTGCCTCCGGTGCCTGAACCAGCGCCCCAAGCCGGCCAAGCACATCAAACGCTGGTTCCGGTTCTGGCTCTGCCACTGGCTCGGCTTCAGCCGTTATTTCGACCGCAAGGTCGGCGTCAGGCACATCCTCTGTCGGGCCCGGCGCTTCTGGTGCCGACATGAATGGCTGAATAAGGTCCTCGGTCAGGTGGTCCAGCGGCGGAGGGTTAAGAGACTTGCGAACCCGTGCAAGTTTAGCCCGGAATCCCTCGGGTGCGTCATCTTGCAAACTGGGTTGGTCGTCAGCGATACGTGCCAGAGGTTCAGCTGTCGCCTCGACCCTATCGGCAACCGGGGCCTCGGCAATTGCATCGTCTGGACCTGCCGCAACAAGAGCAGCATCTTCGGCCAAAGCATCCTCGACCAACGTATCCTTGATGGCACGGGATGCGGGGGTGGGCCCGGTCGCATGATCCCCGTCTGCCGACGCGGCTTGCGGGGGCACGCTGGAACCGCGAACCTGGGCGTCGACGATCCGCGCCACCTCGCGCTCGGCAACGCGGTGCAACATCGCCGCATCCGGCTGCGGCGGCTCGGCGCCGAAGTGGCGGTCCTTTTCGGAGAGATCGCGGAAATATTCGGCGATGGCACGCATCGTGTCGAACGGGTCGTCAAAGCCTTCCAGCGTGCAGCTGAACGTGCCGTAAGAAACCGTAAGTATCTTGCTGTCATTGGACATGGCCGAAAACCCTAAACACTGCGCTGCCGCGCATTTTCTTCCACCTAACACCCTATAGCATGGACAGACCGGGGTAATTTGATGGATTGATTGTGGCCACACCAAAAGAATCTCGCCATAATCGGATACAGTTTTGCATGAAATCGCCCATTGTCCAGACCCTGCAAGGGGTAACGCTTGCCGGCGGCGGGCCTTTCACCGCCCGCGACCTGTCCTTGTGCCTGTCCCGAGCCCCGATCGTGGTGGCGGCGGATGGCGGCGCGGACGGGCTTTTGCAGCGCGGATGTGTGCCGCAGGCGGTGATCGGGGATTTTGACTCGGTCACGGATGCGGCGCGGCGGCAGATCCCTTTTGGGGCGCAACATCGCATCGCCGAACAGGAGACCACTGACTTTGACAAGGCGCTCCGCCTGATCGACGCACCTGTGGTGCTGGCGCTGGGCTTTGCCGGGGCGCGGCTGGATCACGGGCTGGCGGCATTCAACACGCTTGTGGTCCGGGCCGACCGGCGCTGCATCCTGATCGGGCCGAAGGATGTGGCCTTCGCGGCCCCTTTAACCCTGGCGCTGGATCTTGCTCCCGGCGAGGTCCTGTCGCTGTTCCCGATGGCCCCGGTCTCCGGGCGCAGCGCCGGGCTGGAATGGCCGATTGACGGGCTGGATTTTGCGCCGGGGGGGCGGATTGGCACTTCGAACCGGGTGGTATCGCGCCGGGTGGATCTGGCCTTCGACGGCCCCGGCATGCTGGTGATCTTGCCGCGCCGTCGGCTGGATGCGGCGATCAGGGCGCTGCGGGCCGTCTGATCAGGCTCGTCTGATTTGGGCGGCCAGACGCTCACGGTGGATGATGTAAAGGCCAGACGAGACGATGACCGCGATCCCGGCCCAGGTTATGCGGTTGGGAAAGTCGTCAAAGATCAAATAGCCAAGGATGACGGCGGTCACGATCTCGGAGTAATGCAGCGGGGCAAGCGTCGCCGAGGGCGCGTATTTCAGCGCATAGGTCATCGACATGTGGCTGACGGCCGCCCAGAAGCCGACGCCGAACAGCCACAGCCAGTTCCAGCCCTCGGGCCAGATCGGATCAAGCCCGGGATGGCCCGAGCCATTGGCCAGGAACATGACCGGCAGGCACAGCAAAAGCCCGGTCCACGAGGTGTGAAACTGCATGGTGACCGGATGCATCCAGGCCGACATCGCCCGGGTGACCAGCATGTAAAAGGCGAAAAGGAACGCGGTGACAAGGGGCCAAAGCGCCACGGTGCCGAAGACCGCCAGCGATGGCTGGATCACCAGCATCGCGCCGCAGAACCCGACAGCACAGGCGGCGATGCGGCGGGGCCCCACTTGATCGCCAAAGATCCAGCGCCCCAGCAGCAACAGGATGAACGGCTCGACAAAGACGATGGCAAGGGCGTCGGCGATGGGCATCACCTCGATCCCCGAGACGAAGGCGTAAGTCGACACCAGCAGGAACAGCGCCCGCAGGCTGGCATAGGCCAGCGCGCGCGGCGACAGGCGAAGGGTCAATCGCATGACCAGCACCACCGGCAGCATCAGCGCGGTCTGCACCACAAAGCGGGCGGCGGTGATCTGGCCGACAGGCACACCATTTTCGGCGGCCAGTTTGGCGGCCACGTCTAACAGCGGCGCAAGCGCACAGAAGGCAAGCATCAGCAAGATGCCCAGCAGTGTGGTATCCTTGGCCATGGGCATGGGCCTAGCCTTGGAACCAGAACCGCGCCTGCCTGAAAGCGACACCACGCGCCCCTGCGCCTGTCAAATCGAGCGCGTGCCGCGCATTCCTTTTGTCTCGCCTCTGCGCGGTCGCGCAACCGGCTCGGGACCGCCTCCGGCGGGAGTATTTGGAAAAAGCGCAACTGCGATTGCTCTTTTCAAAAATACTCCCGCCGGAGGCGAACGAGGATCAGCAGTTCGGGACGTTGACCGCAAGGCCCCCAAGGCTGGTTTCCTTGTATTTCTCGTGCATGTCGTGGCCGGTCTGGCGCATGGTTTCGATGCAGGCGTCGAGGCTGACCAGGTGCTGGCCATCGCCGCGCAAGGCAAGGCTGGCGGCGGACACCGCTTTGATCGCCCCAAGGCCGTTCCGTTCGATGCACGGCACCTGCACCAGCCCTTTGACGGGGTCGCAGGTCATGCCTAGGTGATGCTCCAGCGCGATTTCTGCGGCGTTTTCGACCTGTTCCGGGGTGCCCCCCAGCACGGCAGCTAGGCCTGCCGCCCCCATCGCGGCGGCGGACCCGACTTCGGCCTGACAGCCGCATTCGGCCCCGGAGATGCTGGCGTTGTGCTTGCACAGCCCACCGATGGCCGAGGCGGTGAGGAGGAAGTCGCCGACTTTCGAGGCGGACGCTCCGGGGACATGATCAAGGTAGTAACGGATGACGGCGGGCACCACCCCTGCAGCCCCGTTGGTCGGCGCGGTGACGACCTGGCCCCCGGCGGCGTTTTCCTCGTTCACCGCCATCGCATAAAGCGACATCCAGTCATTGATCGTGTGCGGCGGCGTCTGGTTCAGGCCCCGTTCCGCCATCAGTGCGTCGTGGATGCCCTTGGCGCGACGGCGGACTTTCAGGCCTCCCGGCAGGATACCCTCGCCCTTCATCCCGCGCGAGATGCAGTCGGTCATCACCTGCCAGAGGCGGGCGATCCCGGCGTCAAGCTCGGCGGCGGAACGGAATTTCAGCTCGTTCGCGCGTTTTATCGCGGCGATGGTCAGGCCGGATTTCGTGGCCATTTCAAGCATTTCGGCGGCAGTTTCGAACGGATAGGGCACGTCAGCGCGGGCGCGGGACTTGGCGCCGCCCGCATCCGTCAGTTCCGATGCGGTCAGCACAAAGCCGCCGCCGATGGAGTAGTAGGTTTCTTGCAGGATCACGTCGCCTTGGGCGTCGGTGGCTTTCAGGATCATGCCATTGGCATGGCCGGGCAGGGCGGGGCCATAGTCAAACTGCAGGTCCTTTGACGGATCGAAGGCCAGCAAGCCAAGGCCCGGCGCGTCGATCAGCTTGGTTTCCTTGATCCTGGACAGGGCGGCTTCGGCCTTTTCGGCGTCATAACTGGCAGGCTCGAACCCAGCGAGGCCAAGCACCGTGGCCCGGTCGGTGGCATGGCCGACCCCGGTGAAAGCCAGTGAGCCGTGCAGCGACGCCCGCAGCCCGTGAAAGTGGAAAGGCGAGGCGCGCAAGGCGTCAAGGAACCGCGCGGCTGCGACCATCGGGCCCATGGTGTGGCTGGAGGACGGGCCGATGCCGACCTTGAACATATCGAAGACCGAGAGGAACATCAGGAATTCGCCTTGGTGAAAGGGTGGGAGCCGAGGCCCTCGTCGACGGCAACGCGCTGGGCGGCGGGGCGGGATTCATGGGCCTCCAGCACGGCACGAAGCTGCGGGAAGGCGGCAAGGTCGACCCGGTAGGGGTCAGGTGGCAGCGAGGTCAGCCAGCGGATCAGGACGCCGATGTAGTAGCCAAGCACTCCGGGGTGATCTGCCGACAGCCAGCGTGGGTGCTGGGTGGCGATCAGGCTTTCGATCAGGCCAAGTCGGGCGATGACCTGTTCATGCGCGGTGGCGCGGGCGGCGTCCGTGTTGGCCTCACCTGCCGGGCGGTGCGGGTAGAACATCGCCAAGGACGCGGTGTGCAGCGCGTTCGAGGTGAAGAAAAGCCAGGACAGGAATGCCCCCCGGTCCGGGTCATCCGGTCCGGGTCCAAGGCGGCCGGTTCGGTCCACCAGCCACAACAGGATCGCGGCGGTCTCGAACATCGGGCCGGTGTCGGTTTCCAGTGCCGGGATCAGGCCGATCGGGTTGATCCGGCGATACTCTGGCGTGGCCAGTGCGCCGCTGTCGAAGTCGACGATGGCGAGGGTGTGGGGCAGTTCCAGCTCCTCCAGCGCCAGCCGGATGATGGTTGAGGCAAAGTCGGGTGCGTGGTGCAGGGTCAGCATGGGCAACCTTTCAGGCAGTGGCGGGCGCGGTAAAGGGGGTGGGGCCAAGGCCGTCGGCTTCGGCGACCCGGCGGGCGGCGGGAAAGCCTTCATGCGCGGCCAGGACGGCGCGCAGGGCGGGGAAGGGGGCAAGCGAAAAGCGCAAGGTCGGATCGTGGGGCATGTATATTGCCCAACGCAGGACGACGCCAAGGTAATAGCCAAGGGCACCCGGGGTTTCGGTTGAAAGCCAGGCCGGTGCTTTGGTGGTGATCAGAGTTTCCAGATGGGCGGCCTGCTGGTTCAGCTTTTCAAAAGCGAGCCGCAGAACCTCATCCGCTGCAGCATCTCCGGCGGAATATTCGGGGTGGATCATCGCCATCGACGTGACATGCGGGCCGTTCGAGACGAAGGTCAGCCAGGACAGGAATGCCGCCCGGTCAGGTTCGCCTTGCCTTGGACCAAGGCCGCCGTAGCACTCGTTCAGCCACAAAAGAATGGCGGCGGTCTCGAAGATCGGGCCATCGGGGGTGTCCAGCGCCGGGATCAGGCCAAGGGGATTGATGGCGCGAAAGGCCGGTGCGGCAAAGTCACCCGCGTCCCGGTCCATGGCGGCAATTGTATAGGGCTGGCCGATCTCTTCCAGCGCAAGGCGGATGATCGACGAGGCCCAGTCGGGGATATGATAGAGTGTCAGGGTCACAGGACGGCTCCTTCCGGCGGGTTCGGTTGTTCCGGGCTGGTAAAGGGGTGCGACCCCAACCCCTCGGCCCGGGCGATGATCGGGGTCTCGACGCGGGCTTCCTGCGCTTGGGCAAGGGCCGCCAGGACTGGAAAGGCGGCAAGGTTCATCCAGCGCCGGGCATCCACAGGGTAAAGGGCCGCCCAGCGGGTCAGGGCCAGCGTGTAGGCGGCCAGCGGTCTGGCGGGGCCGAACAGCTGGGGGTGCTGGCGGGCGGCCGCGTCCAGCAGGCCGAAATGGCGGATCATTCGGGCGGCCATGATCTCAAGGTGTCCGGCATGGGCCTCGGCTGGGGCATACTGGTGCGGGTAAAAGATCTGCCGCAGGTCGGCATGGGCGGTGTTGGACAGAAAGAACAGCCACTGCAGGAACGCCTGCCGGTCGTGGTCGCCGGGCGCCGGGCCAAGCTTGTGGGTGTCAGTCAGCCACAGCAGGATCGCCCCGGTTTCGGCAATCGCGCCTTGCGGCGTCTCAAGGGTCGGGATCAGCCCGGAGGGGTTCAGTGCGCGGTAGGCCGCCCCGTCGTGCTGGCGGGTGGCGCGGTTCACCAGCGCGGTGCGATAGGGAATGCCGGCCCCGTCCAGAACCAGCCGGACGATCAGCGACGCGTTGTCGGGGGCGTAGTGGAGCGTATACATCGGGACCCTGTGCAGCCTGGGTGCAGCCTTGCGCAAGTCTTGCCGCCGCGCTGGCCGAAAAGCGACCCCCCATCGGCCTTTGGCGCTTGGGCGGCATTCCCGGTTAACCGCCTGTCAACCTTGTCCGGCGCAAACTGGGGCGGAATGGGAGGGTATCATGATCAAGATTGTCGCGACGCTGATGGCGCTTTTGCTGGCGCTTGCCCAGGCACGGGCCGAGGACGGTTTGGAAGCGGCGATGGGTGACGATCCTGAGCGGTTTGCCGAGATGGTCACCGACCTGATCGCGGGGTTCGGCGTCGCGGGCAATCTGCGCGCCGAAGGGATCGAGGAACACATCGCCCTTGAACGCGCCGCAGCGCGGGCCACGGCGCTGCGGCGGTTTCTGGCGATGGATCTGGACGGCGACGGCACGGTGGACCGGGCGGAACTGGAGGTCAGCCAGCGCGCCGCCAGTGCCTCGATGCGCGGCAAGCTGGAGCGGCAGTTCAAGGCCGCCGATCGCGACGGCAGCGACCGGATCGACGCGGGCGAACTGCGCACCGAAGGCCAGACCGCCGCCCTGCGCGCCCTGGGCGAGGCCGAAGCCGAAACCTTGCGCGCCCTGATCACGCTGGACGCCAACGGCGACGGCGCGCTGCAGATTGGGGAAGTGCGGCTGGCCACCGTGCGAACGGATGAGGCGACGTGAGGGGGGGCGGGAAGGGACGGTGCTCGGGGATTTCCGCAATACGACTAGGCGGACCGAAGAAGGTGAAGGTTGACGGATGCAGCCGGAGCGGGCCTTGATGCGGGGATCGGTTGGCAGATTGGCACAGGGTTAGGAATGGGCGTTAATAGGATCGCAGGGTGCGGGGGATACACCTGATTGTTCGGCGTCTACATTTCTTTCTTCCGGTCGTTTTGCTACACGTAAGATGACCTGGCGGGTTTTTTCTGCCGGTGGAATGGCGCGCGGCAGGGAGTGTGCCTTGGAGTTGGTGGCGTTTGCGAAAAGAGGTGGCGAAGAATGCTGTATGAAACCGTGAACTAAACAACTTGCTGCGTTCTGCGATTTTTATTTTCAATTCGGGAAGACAGAATGACCGCTAAAAAAGCTACTCTTCTCATCGCAACGGGAATTGGACTGGTCATTTTCTCAGTCTTTTTTGCCCGTTATGCGTACAGAGATTGCACAATCGGAGCATTCTATCTTGGCTGTAGGGCCTCTTGGTGGATAACTGCTATAGTCCTCTCCTCTGGTGCATTTTCACTATTATTGAGCGTTTTTTCAATCGGGGTAACACTATACATCAACAGCGAGATACGCCGGAGAAGGCTCAACCGGAATGCCATCGAGCCCGAGGTACTTGCTACACCGATATTCGGGTACCTTTACATAAAGAGAGTCTGAGATGACTAAGCAAGCGGAGGGCGGGTGCCAATCCACCAATTCGCGCATCACAGATGAATCACGCGGCAGGCTCGCGGTCACTTCCCGATAGCTCTGGCCAGAAAATGGTGGGTTTGCGCCCACCCTACCTTCACCGGCGGCGGGCTTCGGACCTTGAGATACGCTCAGCCATCGCGCGGAGGGGTGAGGCGACCACGGCGCGCGCAAGACCACGACCCTTGCGGCCAGACCCAGCCAAATCCGGATAGCGCTTTGCCAGTCCTTGCGCTATGCCTGTGGGGCAAAACCGGGGGATGCCGCCATGGCCGATGATCTGTCGCCGATTGACCGTGCCAAATATGTCGCCGCCCGCCGGTCGGTGGATTTTGTCCAGCCGGGGATGAAACTGGGCCTTGGCACCGGGTCAACTGCGGCCTGGATGGTGCGCTGTCTGGCCGAGCGCGTGCGCGAGGAGGGGTTGGCGGTCACCTGCGTTGCGACCTCGACCCGGACGGCCGAACTTGGCCGCGACCTTGGCCTGAAGATGGTCGGGCTGGACGATGTGAAATGGCTGGACCTGACCATCGACGGCGCGGATGAGTTTGACGCCAACCTGCATCTGATCAAAGGCGGCGGGGCGGCGCTGTTGCAGGAAAAGATCGTCGCCACCGCCAGCGACCGGATGGTCGTGATTGCCGATGCGGCCAAGGAAGTGGCGCAGCTTGGCGCCTTTCCGCTGCCGGTCGAAGTGGTGCGATTTGGCTGGCAGACCACCAAGGCGCTGATCGAGGAGACGCTTTACAGCCTTGATGTCCTAAGCCGCGACGTGGCCATGCGCATGGTGCAGGACCAGCCACTGCTGACGGACGAGGGGCATTATATCCTTGACCTGAACCTGAAGCGGATCGGCAATGCCCGGCAACTGGCGCTGGTCCTGAACCAGATCCCCGGGGTGGTCGAAAACGGGCTGTTCGTCGACATCTGCGACGTCGTGGTGATCGGCCATTCTGACGGACGGGTGACGGTGCGCGACATCACCTCGGGCCGGATCGAGGATGGCACGGTCGATCCCGCGCTGGGCACCAACATTTTCGCCGATCTGGATTGACGGGCGGTCCGGTCACCGGATGGTGACCTTAAACGCGGTGGGCGGCCTTTCGCCGGGCGGGTCGGGCGACTAGGTTTCGGTGCGGATTCGGCAGAATATGGAACAGATGATGACCTTCGACTATGATCTTTTCGTCATCGGTGGCGGCTCGGGCGGGGTGCGGGCGGCGCGGATCGCTTCGGGCGAATGGGGCGCAAAGGTCGGCCTAGCCGAGGAAAGCCGCATGGGCGGCACCTGCGTCATCCGGGGCTGCGTGCCGAAAAAGTTGATGGTCTATGCCTCGGGCTTTCCCGGCGTGCTCGAAGAAGCCCGCGCCTATGGTTGGCAGGTCAAGGCCGGGCATTTTGACTGGCCGATGTTCCGCGCAAAGCTGGAGGCCGAGTTGGACCGGCTGGAGGGCGCCTATCGCAACACGTTGAAGAACGCTGGCGTGACCGTGCATGACGCCCGCGCGACGCTGGTCGATGCGCATCGGGTGCGGCTGGCCTCGGGGGAGGAGTTCAGCGCGAAACACATCCTGATCGCCACCGGCGGGCGGCCTTTCGTGCCGGAGTTTCCGGGGTCGGAGCTTGCCGTCACCTCAAACGAGATGTTCCATCTGGACGCCTTGCCAAAACGGGCACTGGTCGTCGGCGGCGGTTATATCGCGTCGGAATTTTCCTGCATCCTGAACGGGTTGGGGGTGAAGGTCAGCCAGTTTTACCGGGGCGCGCAAATCCTGCGCGGCTTTGACGACGAAGCCCGCGGCCATGTTTCGAACGCGATGCGGGCCGGGGGCATCGACATCCATTGTGGCACGGACGTGATGCGGTTGGAGCGGGTCGCGGGGGGCATAAAGGCGGTGGCCACCGACGGCTCCGAGCGCGAGTTTGATCTGGTGATGTATGCCACCGGTCGCCACCCCAATACTGAAGGTCTGGGGCTGGAGGCGTTGGGTGTGACCCTTGGCCGTCAGGGGCAGATCGTCGTCGACCGCTTCAGCCAGACGGCGGTCCCGTCGATCTTTGCAGTGGGCGACGTCACCGGCCGGATCAACCTGACCCCGGTCGCCATCCGCGAGGGCCATGCCTTTGCCGATACGGTCTTTGGCGGCAGGCCGACGGCTTTTGACCACCAGCTTGTCGCCTCGGCAGTGTTCACCCAGCCGGAAATGGGCTCGGTCGGGCTAAGCGAGGAAGCCGCGCGGGAGATTGAACCGATCCTGGTCTATTCGACCGCGTTCCGCCCGATGCGGTCGGCTTTTGCCGGCACGCAAGACCGGGTGCTGATGAAACTGATCGTGTCACAGGCGACGCGCCGGGTGCTTGGCTGCCATATCGTCGCACCTGATGCGGGCGAGATGATCCAGCTTGCCGCCATTGCGATCGGCATGGGGGCCACCAAAGAAGACTTTGACCGTACCTGTGCGGTGCATCCGACCATGGCCGAAGAGCTGGTGACGATGCGAAAACTGGTCAGAACTGCCTGAATTCAGGACTCTGGTGGCTTGAATTCCCGCCGGATATGACCAACTCAGCAAGGACACGAAAGAAAGGTTCTGATCGATGGCAGGTAGTGGCGGCCCCTGGGGCGGCGGTGGCGGCTCGGGTGGCGATGACCGCGGCGGAAAACGGCCCGACGACGACGAGGGTCGGCGCGGCGCGCGGCCTGGTCCGGGCGGTCAGCCGGGGTCCGAGATCGACCAGCTGATGAAGCGCGGCCAAGAACAGCTGCGCGTGCTGATGGGCGGGCGTGATCGGGCCATCAACGGCGGCGGTGGCGGCGGTCAAGGCGGCGGCGCGGGCATCGGTCCGGTTCTGACGCCGCAGGGCGTGGCATTGGGCGCTTTGGCGCTGGTGGCGGTCTGGGCCTTCATGTCGTTTTACACGGTGCGTCCCGAAGAACGCTCGGTCGAGTTGTTTCTGGGCGAAACCGCCGGGGTCGGTGATCCCGGCCTGAATTTTGCGCCCTGGCCGGTGGTCAGTTATGAAAAGGTTCAGGTTACCGGCGAGCGGACGACCGAAATCCCGCAGGGTGCCGACGGGTCCGATGCCAGCCGGATGCTGACGCGTGACCAGAACGTCGTCGACATCGGCTTTCAGGTGGTCTGGAACATCTCGGACCCCGAGAAATACCTGTTCAACCTGGCCGATCCGGAAAACACCATCCGCGCGGTCAGCGAAAGCGCGATGCGTGACATCATCGCCCGGTCGGAACTGTCGCCGATCCTGAACGTCGGACGCGGTGACATCTCGAAGGACCTGCTGACGGCAGTGCAGGCGACGCTGAACAGCTATGATGCTGGGATCAAAGTGATCCGCGTGAACTTGAAAGTAGCGCAGGCCCCGGCAGAAGTGGTTGACGCGTTTCGCGATGTGCAGGCCGCTGCGCAAGAGCGTGACCGGTTAGAGAAAGAAGCTGACGCCTACGCCAACAAGGCGACCGCAGGCGCACGCGGTGAGGCGGCGCAGCTGTTGGAGCAGGCCGAAGCCTACCGCGCCCAGGCCGTGAACTCGGCACAGGGTGAAGCAGCGCGCTTTCTGTCGGTCTACGAGGAATACGTCAAAGCCCCTGAAATCACCCGCAAGCGGTTGTATCTTGAGACCATGGAACGGGTTCTTGCGGGCATGAACAAGGTCATCCTGGACGGCGTTTCGGGCGGCGAAGCGGGGCAGGGCGTCGTGCCTTTCCTGCCGTTGAACGAACTGGGCCGGATGGCGACCCAAGGTGCTGGCAGCACCGCAGGAGGAACCAACTGATGCGCGCGATGTATATAATTCCCGCCGTGGTCGTTGTGGCGGCGCTGGCGATGTCGTCGGTCTTTATCGTTGACGAGCGCAAGAAGGCCCTGGTCCTGCAGTTTGGCAAGGTGATCCAGGTTAAGGAAACCCCCGGTCTGGGCTTCAAGATTCCGTTCTTGCAGGACGTGGCCTTCTACGAGGACCGCATTCTTGGCCTTCAGACGAAATCCGTCGAAGTCACGCTTTCGGGTGACCGGCGTCTGGTTGTCGATGCTTTTGCGCGCTGGCGGATCGTAGACCTTGTCACGTTCCGTCAAGCGGTTGGCAGCAATGGTGAGGATGGCGCCAGATCGCTGCTGGATGGCATCCTCAGCCAGGCGATGACGGACATTCTGGGCAAGTCGACACAGATTCAGGTGTTAAGCCAGGACCGGACGGCACTGATGAATCAGATTCTTATGCTGGCCAAAAGCGAAGGTGCGGCTTTGGGGATCGACGTGATCGACGTGCGACTGACGCGGACCGAACTTCCGGCGCAGAACCTTGAGGCGACCTTTGCCCGAATGCGGGCTGAACGGGAACGGGAAGCGGCCGATGAACGGGCGCGTGGCGGCGAAGCGGCGCAGAAGGTGCGGGCCTCGGCCGACCGGACGGTGGTCGAACTGACATCGGACGCACGCCGTCAGGCTGACGTGATCCGCGGTGAGGCCGACGCCGACCGGAACCGCATTCTGGCCGAAGCGTACGGTCGCGATCCCGAGTTCTTTGCCTTCATCCGGTCGCTGTCGGCCTATGAGGTCAGCCTCAAGGGCGAAAACTCTTCGATCGTGATGCAGCCCGACAGTGAGTTCTTCAACTATCTGCGGTCGGAACTTGGGGCCGAGGCGACAGCCCTTCCGGCACCTGCCGCCCCATGACGGTCGACCGATGACCGAAATCGTGCTGGCATTGGGTCTGGTGCTGGCGGTGGAGGGGCTGGTGCTGGCACTGGCCCCCCGCAGGATTGAAGACGCGCTGCGGCTGGTGGCCTCGCTTGGCATCGACCAGCGGCGGCTGATCGGGCTTGGCGCGCTGGCCGTCGGCGTGGGCTTGGTCTGGCTGGCGCGCGGCTGACGCTTTGCCCGGGTGGGGCGTGTCCGCTCTCGGCATGACAAATCCCTTCACTTCCCCTTGAGGGCGCTGTTGTGGGTTTGCATTGGCCGGACCTTTCACTAACTCTTTCGTCAGAGAACGGCGTCAGGCTTTGCGTCATGCATCCGCGCCCATGTCCGAAGCACAGGAGTGTTCAACGTGCCCGATCTTACCCCCTCCATCCGTTCCGCGCTGCGGTCCAGCACGCTTTTGGCGCTGGTGCTTGGCCTTGGGCTGTCGCTGGCCCCGGTGACCCAGGCCGAGGCGTTTGGAGCTCCGGACGGCTTTGCCGATCTGGTCGAGAAATTCAGCCCGGCCGTGGTCAACATCACCACCAGCGCGATGATCGCTGGGCCAACCGATGGGGGCCCGCTGGTCCCCGAAGGCAGCCCGTTCGAGGATTTCTTCGAGGATTTCGGCACCCCCGGTGACAGCGGCCCGCAACGGTCCGACGCGCTTGGCTCGGGTTTCGTGATCAGCGAGGACGGCTATATCGTCACCAACAACCATGTGATCGAGGGGGCCGATTCGATCGAGATCGAATTCTTCGGCGGCAAGCGGCTGAAGGCGGTGCTGGTTGGCACCGACCTTAAAACCGACATCGCCCTGCTGAAAGTCGATAGCGAAGCGCCGTTGCCCTTTGTCAGCTTCGGCAACTCGGACATGATGCGCGTCGGCGACTGGGTGATGGCGATGGGCAACCCACTTGGCCAGGGATTTTCGGTCAGCGCCGGCATCGTGTCGGCGCGGGGGCGCGAGTTGAACCCCGGGCTTTATGACGACTTCATCCAGACCGATGCGGCAATCAACCAGGGCAACTCGGGCGGGCCGTTGTTCAACATGGATGGGCAGGTGATCGGGGTGAACACCGCGATCCTGTCGCCGAATGGTGGCGGGTCGGTCGGGATCGGCTTTTCGATGGCGTCAAATGTGGTGGCCAAGACGGTCGCGCAACTGAAAGAGTTCGGGGAAACCCGGCGCGGCTGGCTGGGGGTGCGCATTCAGGACGTGACCCCCGACGTGGCCGAAGCGATGGGTCTGGCCGAGGCTGCCGGCGCGCTGGTGACCGATGTGCCGGATGGCCCCGCCAAGGAAGCCGGGATTGCGGCCGGTGACGTCATCACCCAGTTTGCCGGGCAGGACGTGTCGGATGCGGGCGACCTGACCCGCCGGGTGGCTGACGCCCCGGTGGGTGAGGCGGTGCCCGTGATCGTGCTGCGCGACGGGGCTACCGAGACCCTGTCGGTGACGCTGGGCCGCCGCGAAGAGGCCGAAGCCGCGGCCTTGCCGGCTTCGTCCCCGGTGCCGGAAGCCCCGCGCGAAATGGAGACGCTGGGCCTGACACTGGCCCCTCTGGATGACGAGATGCGCGACAAACTGGGCCTTGATCCGTCAGCCGAAGGCTTGATGATCATGAACGTAGATCCGGCGTCGGAGGCCTATACCAAGGGCCTGACCGAGGGAGACCTGATCACCGAAGCCGGGCAGAACCGCGTGACCCGGTTGCAGGATCTGGAGGACCGTATCGCAGAGGCGAAAGAGGCGGGTAGGAAGTCGATTCTGCTCTTGGTGCGGCGCGGCGGGGACCCAAGGTTCGTGGCGCTGTCGATCGAGTGACCTGCCATATGTAACGAACGATCCGGCGGCGGGACTTTCCCGCCGCCAAATTTCTTAAGCAAAAAATTTGCAAATTCCTTGCTCAAGGAATTTGGCGCGAGCGTCAGGGTTGGTCGCCTGCTCTTGTGCCGTCGTGGCGAAAGCCGGGGTCCAGCAGGCGGTCCAAAAGGCCCGACAGATCCTCGATCAATTCGGCCACCACATGCACCACCCCGGCATCGCGCTGCAGTTTGCCGGTGACGCGCAACAGCCGCCCCGCAATAACTGCGCGGCGAAAGCGTTCGTAGACGCTGGCCCAGACCACCACATTGGCGGTGCCAGTCTCATCCTCCAGCGTGATGAAGATGACACCCTTGGCGGTGCCCGGTCGCTGGCGCACCAGCACCAGCCCGGCCACGGTGACCCGCGCCCCCGCCGGGGGTTCGCCCAGCCGTCCGGCCTGCAGCGCCTTTGGCGGGCGCGGCCAGGCGCTGATGCGCGGGGCATGGGGTGGATGAAAGACCGTTGTCATGAGAACAATAATAGAACATATCGATCACAAGGCAAGTGTGCGACCCTTGCCCCTCTGGCAAATCCCACAAGACTGGCCTATGTCACACCCGACGTTCCCCGGGAGACGAGAATGGCGAAGATCACTTACGTTGAACACTCTGGCCGTGAGCATGTGGTAGAGGTCGCAAACGGCCTGACCGTCATGGAAGGCGCGCGCGACAATGGCATTCCGGGGATCGAGGCCGATTGCGGCGGGGCCTGCGCCTGTTCGACCTGTCATGTCTATGTCGATGCGGCTTGGGTCGAAAAGCTGCCCAAGCGCGACAGCATGGAAACCGACATGCTGGATTTCGCCTGGAACCCCGACCCGGTGCGGTCGCGCCTGACCTGCCAGATCAAGGTCTCGGCGGCGCTGGACGGGTTGCGGGTGCAGATGCCGGAAAAGCAGATCTGATGCGGCACGGGCTGGCGGTTCTGCTGGCCTTGCTGGCGGCACCTCTTGCCGCCGAATCCCCGGCCTATGTCGAAACCACGCTGGCCGCCCCCGAAGGCTGGGACCATGCGCGCCCCGCCTGGCCGGTCTGGGCGCGGCTTTCCACTCCGACCGACCGCTATGACCATGAAGTCCTGGGTGGCCTGCCACCCTGGAGCGTGCTGGAGGTGGGCGCGGTGTCCTGCGGCGCCTGTCGGCATGGGTCGGAAAGCGCTTGGGTTCGCCTGCCCGAAGACCTGGTGTTCGAGGATGTCGCACCGCGTCTGTGGGATGTCACCGGCGATGGCCGCCCGGAAATCGTGGTGGTGGAAAGCCACGTCGACAAGGGCGCACGCCTTGCGGTCTGGAGCTTTTCCGACATCGGCGCCAATCTGACTCGGCTGGCCTCCACCGACTTCATCGGCCAGCCCCACCGCTGGCTTGCCCCCGCTGGGGCCGCCGATTTCGACGGCGATGGCGTGCTGGAGATCGCCTATGTCGACCGTCCGCACATTCTGGGTGATCTGGTTTTCGTGCAGATAGAAGGTGACCGATTGGTCGAAGTCGCCGTAATGGCCGGTCTGACAAATCACCGGATCGGCGATGACCAAATTTCTGGCGGATTGCGCGACTGTGGGCAGGGACCAGAACTGGTGCTGGCCGCGCTGGACTGGACGCGGGTGCTGCGGGTCAGGGGCCGGGCGGTCGCCGATCTGGGGCCGATGCCTGCAGCCGGGCTGCAAATGCCGCCCTGCTGATCATCCTTCAGACTTGCCCAGACGGTCGGCCTTTTTGCGCACCAGAACGCTCCGCAGGTCGTGCATCGCCAGCAAAAGAACGTCGGTGACCTGCTCAAGCTCGGCGTCCGAGGCGCGCGACTGTGCCCACTGGGCGGTCAGGTTCAGATGGTCGACGGCGCGCAGGATGTCGTCCACCTCACGCGCGGCAAGCTGGGTCTGGCGGGTGGCCAGCCAGTCGCCGATGGCCGCAAGGTCGGCCTTCGACAGTTCGGTATCACCATGCGGCTTGATGTTGCCGTTCCTGACGTTGACCGTCGCAATTTCGCCCATTTCGATCCGGCGCTGACGGTTCTCGGTGCCAACCCGGAACACGGCTGCGCCGTTCTCACGCACCCGGAAGTAATAGTCGGGAAGGCCAGCCGTCATGATGTACTCCTGAGCCGCAGTCGCAATTCCATACCATTGCATGGCCACCGGCTATACCATGCAAGGTCATTCCTCATGAACCGCGACAGAGTCGTCAACCGGAATGCACGGCGAATTCCACTGCGACAGCAAAAAGGCGCATGTTACAGCCCCGTCTGATCGCCAGTCTTAGACCAGCGCCGCGCAGAACCGCTGAATCCGCTGGCAGGCTTCGCGCAGCACCTCGTCCGAGGTTGCATAGCTGACGCGAAAGTTCGGCGACAGGCCGAAGGCCGCGCCAAAGACCACCGCAACGCCGGTCTCCTCCAGAAGCGCGGTGGCAAAGACTTCGTCATTCGAGATCACGGTGCCTGCAGGCGTGGCCTTGCCGATGCACCCCGAGATATCGGGATAGACATAGAACGCGCCTTCGGGTTTCGGGCAGCGGATGCCCTTGGCCTGGTTCAGCATCGACACCACCAGATCACGGCGGCCCTGAAAGACGCGGCGCCAGTCGGCCAGAAACTCTTGCGGGCCGGACAGCGCCTCAAGTGCTGCATACTGGCTGACCGAACAGGGGTTCGACGTCGACTGCGACTGGATCGTGCCCATCGCCTTGATCAGCGCGACCGGCCCCGCAGCATAACCGATCCGCCAGCCGGTCATCGCATAGGCCTTGGAGACGCCGTTGCAGGTCAGGGTGCGGTCGTAAAGCCCGGGCTCGATTTCCGCCGGGGTGCAGAATTCGAAATCGTCGAAGACAAGGTGTTCATACATGTCGTCCGACATCACCCAGACATGCGGGTGCCGCATCAGGACATCGCACAGGGCCTGAAGTTCGGCGCGCGTATAGCCCGCCCCGGTGGGGTTCGACGGGCTGTTGAAGATGAACCATTTGGTTTTTGGTGTGATTGCCGCCTCAAGCTGCGCGGGGGTCAGTTTGAAGTCGGTCTCGATCCCGGCGACGACGGGAACCGGGGTGCCACCGGCCAGTAGCACCATGTCTGGATAGCTGACCCAATAGGGGGCCGGGATGATCACTTCGTCGCCCGGATTGCAGGTCGCCATCAGCGCGTTATACAGAATCTGCTTGCCGCCGGTGCCGACGGACACCTGCGCAGGCGTATAGGTCAGGCCGTTTTCGCGCAGGAATTTGGCGCAGATCGCCGCCTTCAGTTCGGGGATGCCGTCAACCGCCGTATAGCGTGTCTTGCCGTTGTCGATGGCGCGTTTCGCGGCGTCGCGGATGTTTTCCGGCGTGTCGAAATCGGGTTCCCCCGCACCAAGGCCGATCACGTCGCGCCCCTCGGCCTTAAGCTGCTGCGCCTTGGTGGTGACGGCGATGGTGGGCGAAGGTTTGACGCGCGCCAGCGTGTCGGACAGGAAGGCCATGCGCAGCACCTTTCAACGGGTGGAGTTTCGGTCCCGCCTGTCTTAGGGTCCGGGCCGTGGTGGTTCAAGCGGGAATGGCAAGGCGATGCACGAGACGGCTGAAGCGCGCCTGAAGCGGATGGCGATGCGGTCCTGGCGGCGGGGGACGAAAGAGATGGATCTGGTGCTGGGCCCCTTTGCCGATGCGCATCTGGCCGGGCTGACCGAGGCGGACCTTAAGGTCTATGACCAGCTTCTGGATGAGAACGATCAGGACCTGATCGGCTGGATTCTGGGTCAGACCCCGTCGCCTGCGCCTTTGGCCCCGCTGCTGGCCCGGATCGCGGATTTTGCCCGAATGCGGCTTGCGGGGCGAATTTAGCGCGAAATCGACGCGAGTTTACGGAATGTTTGTGGTTTGTGCTGATTCTGTGCCGGTATTGTCGGTAAGGAAACGCAATGACGCATCACGCACCGCTGCTTGACGGATCGCTTCGGGCCTTCCTGTCTTGCTACCTTGACAACCTGGCCCTGGTCGAACGCCTACACCGGCTGCTCTTGGACGTGATCAAGGACGAGTTCGAACGGCTGGCCATTCTTGAGATCAACTCGGTTCAGGCGCTGTTGTTGTTCAACATCGGCGAGAATGAGGTGACCGCGGGCGAACTGAAATCGCGCGGCTACTATCAGGGCTCGAACGTCAGCTATAACCTGAAAAAGCTGGTCGAACTGGGCTACATGCACCATCAGCGGTCGGAAATCGACCGCCGGTCGGTGCGGGTGCGGCTGACCGAAAAGGGCCGCCATGTGCGCGGGATGCTGCATGACCTTTTTGCCCGTCAGGCCGAAGTCATGGAAAGGCGCGGGCTGATCAACACCTCGGGCATGGACGAGATCAACACCTCGCTGCGCCGGATGGAAAGGTTCTGGAGCGAACAGATCCGCTATATCTATTGACGCAGGTTCGGTCAGTTGACCTTGCGGGTTGGCGTAAAGGGCAGGGGGGCTATGGGAAAGCCATCCTCGATCAGTTTGCGGGCGTCTTCGGGGCGGGCCTCGCCGTGGATCATGCGTTCGGGCGCGTTGCCTTCGTGAATGCGGCGTGCCTCGGCGGCAAATTGCACGCCGACATATTCCGAGTTTTCGGTCAGATGCTTGCGCCAGGCCGTGATCGCCTTTTCCACGTCCGACCCCGGTTCCGACAGGTTCGGCGCGGGCATTTGCCGGTCGGCAGTCGCAGGTCCAGCCGGGGCGGTGTGAACCCCGGGGGCCATCATGACTTTGTCCACCGAAGATACGCCGCAGACCGCACAAGCCAGTTGCCCCGCCGCCTGCAGCTTTTCATAGCCGGCGGCATTCTGGAACCAGCTGTCAAAGCGGTGCCCGTCGGGGCACTTCAGCGTGTAGCGGATCATCCGGTCCGTCCCGTTACCAAGAAAGGGAAAGGCTAAGGCTTTCGCCAAAAAGGTCAATGGCGGCGCGGGGGCAAAAGCGCGGTAAAAGCGTCAACTTTTCGCCGGCAAGGGTCAGCCCGAAATCGGCGGCAAACGGCCGGCAAGCGATGGGGAAAAACCTGAAATCAGGCTGGCAAGTTCGGCCTCATGCACCAGTTCGGCGGCGTCCAGCGGGCGGAACCAGACCCGCTGACGCATCGCCACTTCGGGGAATTTCTTGGCCAGATGCACCACCCGAAGACCATAGACCGCAACGGCGCAGGGCACATGCGAGGTTTTCGACAGGACCTTGTGATAGCCAAAGCGGCCAAGGCAGGCCGGGTTCATCACGCCTTCGACCCCGGCTTCTTCCCACGCTTCTTGTGCGGCGGCGGCCTCGGGGGCCAGACCAGCTATCGGCCAACCTTTCGGGATGACCCAGCGCCCGGTGTCGCGGCTGGTGATCAGCAAAACCTCGATCCCGGTGCCTGTCGTACGCCAACACAGCGCGCCATTCTGCATGCGCGCGCACCCCGTGTCGGCACCCTGTGCCGCTGATCTGTCCTGCCAGCCCATCGCCCTGCCTAACCTGCGGCCCGATTACCGGATCTCGCCCTGCCCGACCTTGATTGTGGCAATATGCCACGAACTTCAGAGCCTTTACAGCGGTTTCACGCGCGGGCCACCGCCCTTGGTGTCGGACTTCCTTACCGTCATGATTCATTCCGGCAGTCCGCCATCCGCGCGGAGCGTCCGGCACTTGCCAGGGACGCCTTGGCTTGACAGCCGCCCAAGCCTCATGCAGCAGAAAGCACAGCCGCAAGGAGCGCCCCAGATGAAGATCGCCAACCGCGAAATCGGTCCGAACCATCCCCCCCTGGTCATCGCCGAAATTGGCATTAACCACGGCGGCAGCCTTGAGGTGGCCAAAGAGATGGTGCGGCTGGCGGCCGGTGCGGGCTGCGAGATGATCAAGCACCAGACCCACATCATCGAAGACGAGATGACGGAGGAGGCGAAACAGATTTTCCCGCCGAATGCCGATGTGTCGATCTGGCATGTGATGGAACGCTGTGCGTTGTCCTTGACCGATGAGGCGGAACTGAAGCGCTATACGGAATCCCTTGGGATGATCTGGATTTCCACCCCGTTCAGCCGGGCGGCGGCGGATTTTCTGGAAACGCTTGATGTGCCTGCCTACAAGATCGGCAGCGGAGAGGCCGACAACCTGCCGCTGATCCGCCACATCGCGCGCAAGGGCAAGCCGGTGATCCTGTCCACCGGCATGCAAACCATTGAAACCATTCGCGCCTCTGTCGATATTCTGGACAAGGCCGGTATCGAGTACGCCCTGCTGGAATGCACCAATCTTTACCCCAGCCCGCCGGAGATCGTATCCCTGCGTGGCGTGACCGACCTTAGGGCCGCCTTTCCCAAGGCGGTTGTCGGCTTTTCGGACCATTCCATCGGGCCGGAAATGGCGCTGGCCAGTGTGGCGCTGGGGGCCAGTATCCTTGAAAGGCACTATACCGACACCCGGTATCGCAAGGGCCCGGACATCATAAATTCGATGGACCCGTCCGAACTGCGCCACCTGATCGACCGGTCAAAGGAAATCTGGATCGCGGCCAACAACCCCAAGCAGCGATCAGCGCCAGAGGAGGATGTTTATCGCTTCGCCCGTGGCTCGGTGGTCGCCGACGCCGATTTGGCCGAGGGGCATGTGATCCGCGAGCAGGACATCTGGGCGCGGCGTCCCGGCAGCGGCGAGATTGCCGCCTATGATTTCGACAAGGTGGTCGGCAAGCGGCTGACCCGGGCGGTCACGCGGAACACCCAGTTGAAATGGGCCCACTTGGGCTGAGGAGTCAGAGCGGATAGCCAAAGGCGTCGTAATCCCTGTGGAAGTGGTCCTTGACGGCTGCTTCCAGCCGTTCGAACTCTGATTGCGACAGGCGCAGGGCTTCGAGGTGGTTCGACTCGGAGCGTTTGCTGCGGTTGATATGGGGCAGGTTGCGGTCGGCAACGGCCAAGCCCGAGGCGAGCAGTTGATCCTTCCAGTCTGCGATGTTTTCGTAGCGCAGAACAAGATCAGCGCGAGGTTTGACGGCCAAGGGATAGTCGGTCCACAGGACCTGGGGGCCGCCGAAGACCGGCATTTCCTTCAACACCTCAAGAAAGCCAAAGGCGTCGATCCGCTTGAACTCGGGGCCAAAAAGCCGAACGAGGGCATTGTCGTTCTGCTTCAGCACCCGGTCGTAATAGTTCGACAGGAAGCGTTCAAAGGGCTCACGCACGGCCGTGATGGAAAAGCAGGCCTGCCACTGCCGGGACGAGAGCCTTTCGCTGGCGAAGGCGTGGGAATCGCGTTTGACATGCAGGAACTGGCGCAGGGATTTTCCGCCAGTTTTCGGGTTGTGCAGAAAGATCACTGGCTTGCCGTCGCAGGTAAGGTCGGTGCGCATTGCATCTGTGGGGCGGCCCCACAATTTTGCCAGGGCCGCCTGAACGGAGTGGACGTGATCGACAAGACCGAAGGGGCCTTTAGGTCGCCGTTTCAGGTTCAAGGTCACCTCCTGCTAATCGGTCGCGGGTCAGAGCGGATAGCCAAAGGCCTCATAATCACAGCGGAAATAGTCTTTCACTGCCAGTTCAAGCTGGTTGAATTCCGCAGGTGACATCTTGAGCGTGTCCAGATGGTTGGCCTCGGCCCGCTTGCTGCGGTTCAAGTGCGGGAAATCACGGTCGGCGACGGAAAGCCCGGCTTGCAGCATCTGTTCCTTCCAGGTCCCGATGGTTTCATGCCGAAGGATCAGATCGGCGCGCGGTTTGGTGGGTGAGGGGTAGTCGGTCCACTGGACCTGGCGGCCGCTGAACTTGGGGTTCAGCTTGATCACCTCGAGGAATTCGAACGGGCTGATCGTTTTGATCTCGGGGCCATACATCTTGACGAGGCCATTGTTGGCGGCACCGAGGATCCGGTCATAATAGCCAGAGAGGAATCGTTCAAAGGGTTGCCTTACAGCCGCAACTGAAAAGGTGGCGTGCCATTGGCCGGGCGAAAGACGCTCGCTGGCAAAGGTGTGCGAGGATCGCTTGACATGCAGGAAATCCCGCAGCGATTTGCCGCCGGTCTTGGGATTGTGAAGGAATATGACCGGGTGGCCCGCAAGGACCAGGTCGGTCAGCATGCCGGAGGTCGGGCGACCCCACCATTTTGCAACGGTGGATTGCAGCCCATGAAGGTGATCAATAAACCCGAAGGGGCCCTTGGGCCGTCTGACAAGGTTCATCTCTTCAGCCTTTCCACAAAGTCGATCCAGCCGTCTCTATAGGGCCAGTCCCCGAAGCTGTCGACCGGATTGGCCGCGGTATATGTCATGCAGCAGCGTTCGGGTCGGCTAGCGGGTCAATGTGACGCCGTTGATCTGCGGCAAGTCTTTCGAATAGCCGAAACGTTCAAAATCTGCCGCATAAGTGCGAATGATTAGGTCACGGCTGGCTTGCGACATCCAAACTTTGCGCGGGGCCGAGACGTTCCGTTCGGGCGTATGGTAGGGGATGTCTACACCCGTAGCCTTGCTGACACCCTGTATGACCGCCTCAAGCCCGTCTTCGTAGCGGAAGACATGCGCATCAAAGCAGAGATAGTCGGTTTGCGGCCGGAAATGCCCGCCGCGCCAGTTCGGGTGACTGCGAATGCGCCAAAGCGAATACCGCAGCCATGTGTCGAACCCCATGAAGCGAAAGCGCGACAGTTGGATAGGGCCTCCGCGCCGCTGGTAGCGGTATTCAGACACCAGCCGCGCCACCGGATGGCGGACGACCGTGAAGGCATAGTCGATCATCTCGGGTAGGAAGACTTTGGTCAGAACCCGGGCGGGTTGATGGCGGGGACCAAAGACCCCTTTCGGCATCACAAGCCTTTCGCTGAAAATCGAAGCCGTGCTTTGCGCCGTAAGATGTGAGTCAAGGGCCATTCCCGCCGTCTTCGGGATATGGACGAACAAGACCTTGGTTGAGCCAATGCGATAGATGGGCAAGGGGCGCTCCTCTCAGGCTTCGGGCGGTGTCAGGTCGCGGGAGCGGGACCACAACTCGCCATGCCGGGCCAGCCACCAGAGCCTGCGGAAATGATTGCCAAGCCGCAGCCGGTAGTTCGGCAGGCGCTTGTACCAGGGAAATTTTTGCACGCCCGAATAGCCGCCCGGTCCGGTGGCGATCAGGCTTTCGCCGTCTTCAAGCTGGCTGGGAAAGGGTTCCAGACCGCGCAAGCGGAAGTCATGAACGAAAAAGCGGTTGATCTCGTGGTCGGTTGCCCGTGTCACCCGGCGCATGGCGGGCAATAGCTTTGCGGCCGTCTCACGCGTGATAAGATAGGCCCCGGTGCCGGTTGCGGGGCCAAGATAGGCGTTCAGCCGGTAGGGACCGACCCGGCCCTGTGAAACCGGCTGCTTGGCGCGGATGCAGTTGAGCTTGAGGAAGTCCCAATGTGCCTGCGTCCGCAGCCCCAGTCGCACGGCATCCAGAAAATCGCTGTGGAAGATCACGTCATCTTCCAGCACCAGCGCCACGGGCCTGCCGCTGGCCAGAAACGTTTCCCACACCGCGAGATGCGAATGATAGCAGCCGATGCCGCCGATCAGCACCTTGCGGCCCATGTTGCGTTCAAAGGCCGGGACATCGGTGTTGGCCAGCAGGCGGGCTTCCTCGGCGCGGCCATCGACGCCGGCAAAAAGCGTGTAAGGCAGGCCCAGCTTTGCCATCCGCGCCTCCATCCGTTCCCGCCGCCCCGTCGCGCGGGGCAGGTTGATCAGATAGACTGGAAGATTGTCCAGGGGGTCGGTCATGCCGCACCTGTCCAAGCCTGCCGCAGCCAGCGGCAAGGCCGGGTGCTGTGCAGGGGATCGGACCGGTAGCCGTCCATCGCATCGGTCATCTTCGGGTTGCCGTGAAAGCAGACCACCTTTGCCCCGGCGGGCAGGCGCGGTTCCAGCACTAGGTTCAGGGGCCGGGTCGGGCGGCAGTTCAGCTTGAAGCTGACGATCCAGGCGTCCGGGTAAGGTTCAAAGTCGCCATGCTGCTGCGCACAAAGCGAGGTGTAGGATTGTTCCGAACCGCCCCCCAGCGCCACGCCCGCCTCGGGGTTTGTCGCCATGAATTCATACAGATAGCCGTGTAGAGCGGGGTCGAACCGTTCGACCGACCCATGGCCAAGGGTTGGCACGCCTTTGACGGCAGACCACTCGTGGCGCATGCAGACCTTTCCGGGGGCGTGATCGCGCAGATCATCGACCGGGCCGGTGATCACGACGTCAAGGTCGAAGACCATCAAGGGGCCGATCAGATCGGCAATCAACCCGGGCCGGAACAGGCTGATCTTCTGCAGCCGCCCGCGCTTTGGGGCGGCTTGCATGGCGGTTTCCATCCGCTCCTTGAACGGCTCTGAAGGCAACGGCAGACAGGTGATGTCGGCGTCAATACCGGTGGCGTCATCAGTCATGCAGAACATCCGCACCGGACTGGAACTGTTGCGCTTCAGCCCCGCAAACAGGCGGTTCACGTATTCCGGTCCGTAAAGCGTCCCGTATTTGATGCAGATTGCATTGAAAGGCGTCATGATGCCTACAGCTCCGGGTTTCGTGAGCCATACAGGCGGGCCGACAAGCTGTGCAAGCAAAATCATGGAGCGCGGCGTACCGGTTGATATCGAGACGCTTTCCCGTTACTTCCTCTACAATCAATGTAGTGACGCAGAGTGGCGCAGAAGCATCTTCTTTTCCTTACCGGCACCCGTGCCGATTTCGGCAAGTTAGAGCCGCTTGCCGCAGCCGCGCGCGATGCGGGCCATCGGGTGACATTTTTCGTCACTGGCATGCACATGATGGACCGCTATGGCCTGACCCGCAACGAAGTGCGACAGCTGCCTGGGGTCACGGTCCAAGAATTCGTCAACCAGTCCGAGGGCGATCCGCAAGACCTGATCCTGGCCCGCACAGTGACCGGATTTTCGTCTTTTGTCGGTCAGGCGAAGCCCGATCTGATCGTTCTGCACGGCGACCGGATCGAGGCTTTGGCCGGCGCGCTGGTGGCGGCGACGAATTATGTCCGCTCGGCCCATGTCGAGGGCGGTGAGGTGTCGGGCACGATTGACGAGGTCTTCCGCCACTGCAACACCAAGCTTTGCACACATCATTTCGTGTCCTCTGATGGCGCGGCGCGGCGGGTCATGGCGTTGGGCGAACCGGCCGCCACCATTCACGCCATCGGCTCGCCCGAACTGGATTTTCACGCGCGTCCCTCAGGCGTGACGCTGGACGAGGTGCGCAGCCGCTATGACATTCCCTTTGCCGATTACGGGATTGCGGTCTTTCATCCGGTGACCAGCGAGCAGGACACGATCCGCACGCAGGCCGCGGGGCTGTTTGGCGCGCTGGAGGCCAGTGGACGGAATTTTGTGGTCATCGCGCCGAACAACGACCCCGGCTCGGCCGAGATTTTCGCGGTGCTGGACCGGCTGCCCGCCGCCCGCTTCCGGGTTCTGCCGTCGATGCGGTTCGCGCATTTTTCCGAATTGATGAAGAATGCCGCCTGCATGGTCGGCAATTCCAGCGCCGGGGTGCGTGAGGCGCCGTTTCTGGGCGTGGCCTCGCTGGACATCGGCACCCGCCAGACCAACCGCGCCGAAGCGCCCTCGGTCGTGACCTGTCAGGCGGACGACGCCGCTGCAATCGCGGTTTTTCTGACCCGGCATTGGGGCCGACCGGCGGACACGCATCACGGCTTTGGCCAAGGCTCGGCAGCCGGGCGCTTTGCTGAGGTTCTGGGACGGGCTGACTTTTGGAACCTCAGCCTGCAAAAGGCCTTCCGTGACGCAGAGTGACCCCATCGGGCTGCTGACACGGGTTTGTCTTCTGGCCACGAGGGCAATTCCCTTGCTTGCGCTGCCCGCGCTTTGGCGCAGGTTGGCGCGGGGCAAGGAAGACCCCGACCGCTGGCGCGAAAAGCTGGGCGTGCCGGGATTGCCGCGTCCCGAGGGTCGGCTGATCTGGCTGCATGCGGTCGGTCTGGGCGAGGTGATGGCGCTGCGCGGGCTGATTGCCGCCCTTGCGGATTTGGCGCCAGACGTGGAGTTTCTTGTGACCTCCAGCTCACGCGGGTCGGCACGGGTCTTTGGCGCTGCACTGCCGGATCGGTGCCGTCACCAGTTCCTGCCCTTGGATGCGCCCGGCTATCTCGCCCGCTTTCTGGACCATTGGCGGCCCGATCTGTCGGTCTGGTCGGAACAGGACCTGTGGCCGGGGGCCGTCATCACGACCGCCCGGCGCGGCATTCCCCTGGCACTGGTGAACGCGCGGATGAACACTGACGCCTTTGAAAGGCGGCAGCGCTGGCGCGGACTATATGTCGATCTTTTCGCACGCTTTGGGTTGATCGTGGCGCAGGATCCTGAAAGTGCCGCGCACATGGCAGCCCTTGGGGCGACGGGCGTGCGGGTGACGGGCGCGTTCAAGGCCGCAGCCCCGCCGCTGACCGCCGATCCCGTGGCGCTGGAGCAGGTCCGCGCGGCGCTGGCGGGGCGATTGCCGCTGCTCTTGGCCTCGTCGCATGCCGAGGATGAGGCGGTCGCCCTGCAGGCCTTGCGCCAGATTGCCGGTGATCCGCGCCAGGCGCTGTTGCTGATAGCACCTCGCGGCCAGTTGCGCGGGGCCGAGATCGCCGAAAAGGCCGCGACCCTTGGCCTGACAACTGCCCGGCGCAGCGCAGGGCAGGGGCCCGGTGGCGCTGATGTCTGGATCGTCGATACGCTGGGTGAAATGGGCCTGTGGTATCGGCTGTGTCCGGTCTCGTTGATCGGCGGCACCTTCGGCCCCACCGAAGGCCACAACCCGTGGGAGCCTGCCGCTTTGGGGTCGGCTATCCTGCACGGGCCAAGGGTCGCGAACTTTGCTGCCGACTATGCCACGCTGGATGCGGCCGGTGCGGCTCGGTTGGTAAATGCCGACACTTTGGCCGCAGCATTCCTTTCCGACCTCGCGCCGGTGGCGGCCAAGGCGCAAAACTTGTCGTGCGCGGCAAAGGGCAGTCTTGCCCCGCTTGCCGCCGAATTGCTGGCGCTGGGGGGGCTAGCATGAGGCTTTGGCTGTTCCTGCGCCTCTGGTCGCTTGTGTGGCACCTTGGGCTGCCCGTCCTGCTGGTCTACCTGTGGCGGCGGGGCCGCAAGGACCCGCTCTATGCCCGCCATCTTGGCGAACGCTTCGGGCGCTACCCCCGGCCTTTGCCCGGTTCCGTCTGGGTCCATGCGGTCAGTCTTGGCGAAATGCGGTCAGGCGTGCCGTTGATCCGGGCCTTGCTTGACCAGGGCCAGACCGTGGTCACCACCCATTTCACCCCCGCCGGCCGACGTGAGGCGAAAAGCGTCTTTGCCCTCGAAATCGCGGCGGGCCGGCTGGCCGCCGTCTGGGTTCCGTTCGAGACGTCATGGGCCTATGCCGGGTTCTTCCGCGCTTTCCGGCCCCGGATCGGGCTGGTGCTGGAGATCGAGATCTGGCCCCGGATGATCTTTGCGGCCAAGGCGGCGGGCGTGCCGCTTTACATGTGCAACGCGCAATATCCCACGAAATCAATGGTGCGCGACGAAAGGATGACCCTTCGCCACGACTTGATGTGCGGCTTTGCGGGTGCCTTTGTGAAATCCGACCTGCAGGCCGCGCGCTTTGCGTCGGTGGGCGTCGACAACATCACCGTGACGGGCGAGCTGCGCTTCGACCAGCCGATCCCGCCGCATCTGGTGTCCGCCGCCAAGGCACTTCGGCCCGCACTGGCGGGTGACCGCTCGGTCATCACCTTCGCCTCGGTGGTTGAGGGCGAGGATGACCTATACCTTGACGCCATAACCGTGGCGCTAAGGCATCCTTCCCGCCCGTTCGTGGTCTACGTCCCGCGCAAGCCCGAACGCTTCGACGAGGTGGCGGCGATGCTTGCGGCGCGCGGTCTGAAGGCGGTCCGTCGCTCGGACCTCCTTGACCCGACGCTGGCCCCGAAGCACCTCCCCTCCCCCCCGTGGGGAGGGGATGGGGGTGGGGGGCACCGGCCCGAAATCCGGGACCAAATCCGGCCCGACATCTTTCTCGGTGACAGTCTGGGCGAGATGTACTTCTACATCGCGCTGGCCGACCGCGTTGTCACCGGCGGCGGTTTCACCCCGCAAGGCGCCCATAACATCATCGAGCCTCTGGCGCTTCAACGCCCGGTGATCGTCGGACCAGAAATACACACCATTGAATATCCGGCGACCGAGGCCATTGCGGCCGGGGTCTGCCTCCGGGTTGAGACGCCGGAAGCATTGACCGAGGCGCTGACCGGCTGGCAGGGGCCGGATGCTGGGGCTATCGGGGCGTTCTTTGTCGCCCATTCGGGCGCTACGAACCGCACGCTTGCGGCGCTGGATAAGGCCATTACCAGCCGCTGAATCCGCCATCCACATTGACCATCTGCCCGGTCATGTACCCCGACTGAGCCGAGGCCAGGAACAGCATCGCATCCGCAATCTCGTCCGGTTTCGCCATCCGGTCCAGCATGATCAACTCGCCCACCCGGCGCTGGAATTCCTCGGAATGCCCGTTGAAAACCGCCCCCGGCGCGATCGTGTTCACGGTGGCCCCGCGCGCTGCCCAGTAGCCGGCCAGCCAGACCGTCAGCCCGTGGATCCCCGCCTTGGTCACCCCATAGGCCGAGAAGTTCTTGAACGGCATCCCCTCGTAAATCCGGTGATGCGCGCCGTTAAGGGCATACATCGAGGCCACATTGATCAGCGTGCAGGGCCATTTCCCGACGATGTCCCGGTCCATCTGCCGGGCAACCATGAAAGGCCCGGTCAGGTTGGTGCGCATCGTCCGCTCCCAGTCGCTGACCTTGAGGTCCGCGAAATCCGGGAAGGGTTGGCCAGCGCCCATCAAAAGCTCACCCGTGATGGCCGCGTTGTTCAGGACCACATTCGGTTCCCAGCCGTCCTTCAGGATGCGCTGGAATATCCCTTCGACCTCGTCTTCACTGGCGACATCCAGCGGATAAAACCGAAAGGCCGGGTTCGCCCCATGGGTCTCGACCAGCGCATCCGCGCGGTTTCCTGGCAGGTCCGAGGCGATCACCCGCGCACCTTCGGCCAGCATTCGGCGGACATAGGTCGAGCCGAGGACGCCCCCCGACCCAGTGATGAAGACCGTGCGGCCCTTGAGTTGCTCAACCATGATGTTTTCCCAGACTCTGGGCCTCCTGCATCAGAATTTCGACAAGACGGAAATCGAAGGGCGTGTCGATGTCGACGCAGCGTTCGGGTGGCATGAGGTAGGGGATCACCCGCCCTTCCCAAAGGCCCCGCGAGCGTTTCAGATAGGCGGGCGAGACGACATAGGTCGAGGCCGCGTGCTCATAAACCGTGGGCGCCTGCTGGCGGGCAACCACGCCGCCGGGCAGGGGTTTCGAGACATGCAGCGCCCCCGTCGCGTCCGGCTCTACCAGGTTGAAATAGGGGTTCTTTCGCGCCTCGCAGCAGCTCATCACCATGTCGGGTTGTTCGGTCCGGAACAGGTCCAAAGCAGCGGTGATGTCTTCCGGCAGGCGCAGGGGCGAGGTGCAGTCAAGGTCCAGGAAGGCGTTGACCGGGCCGGTCAGCGCTTCGGAGGCTTCCAGCGCATGCTGCCAGACGCCCCATTTTCCGGCGGTATCGGTCGCCAGATGGTCGGGGCGCAACCCGATCTTCAGGCAGCCCTTGGCCACCGCATGGTCATAGATTTCCTGGTCGTCGGTCGAGACCACGACCGCATCCACCATCGGATGGGCCAGCAACTGGTCCAGCGACCAGTCGATCAGGGGCTTGCCTTCGATCATCCGGAAATTCTTGCGCGGCACGCCTTTGGAGCCCTTCCGGGCACCGATGTGGCCAAGGATCATGGGATCTCCTTCGTGATGTCGCCGATAAACTCCCGCGCGGCCCAGGCCTGCGCCACCAGCCGGGCCGAAGGCAGGCAAAGGTCAAGCCGTGGCAACAGCGGATTGCCCGAGGTCGCAGCCCCCGAAGCCAGCGCCAGAAAGTCGCACATTGCGTCCAGAAACATGGCGTTGCGTTCAAGCGGCAGGTTCAGGTCCAGCGGGCCTGTGGCATCGGTCACCCGATAAGTCTGCGCCGCAAAGTCGAAATCATGCATCCGCTCGTGCCCGCGCAGGGCTGCGCGGCGGTGCAGCCGGGGTGTCAGGTAATCCATCGAGACATCGCCCGTCACACCGTTCCCTCGCAGGGAAATCCGGCTGGCGAAATCCACCCCCGGAAACCCCGCATGGCCGTGGCTTTCGACCCGCGTCACTGCCAGTCCCGGAAACAGGCAAGCCGCCAGATCAAGCTCGTGGCACAGATCCAAAAGCACGCCGCCGCCATCGGCCCGGGCCGCATAGCTTTCGGAAAACCGCCAATCCTGCCGCCACTGGGTCACGTCATGGCCGATGGTCAGGGCGAACTGGAAGGTATCCGACAGGTCCGAAGCAGCCAGCGCGCGCACCGCCGGATGGTAGCGCATCATGTAGCCCAGCATCGAGCGTCGGGCGATGGGTGCTGCCAGTTCGGCGATGGCCTCCACCTCATCGGGGCGGAAGGCGAGCGGCTTTTCGATGTAAAGCGGCAGGCCCCGTTCGGCCGCGGCCTCGATCAGCGGCAGCCGGATGTCGGTCGACGTGGCCACCACGACCGCCTCGGCCCCGTCAAGGGCTGCAAGGGTCCCGGCAAGCCCGCTTTCGCGCCAGGATACCAAGCGCGACGCGGCCCCAAGGGCCCGAAGATTGTCGTGATGCCGCCGTCCGATGGACCCGGCGCCGATGACCACTGCGCGCATGTCGCCTCCTGTCCGGCAGGCCTAGCGCGAAACCGTGCCCGCGACCAGAGGCGGCTGGCGTTGTGGCCATTCGGTTGCGCGGTGATAGGCCTGACCGATGGCCAGCACCCCGGCATCATCGCCTGACCGCCCGATGATCTGCATGCCGGAGGGCAGGCCTTCGGGCGAAAACCCGACGGGCACTGACAGGGCGGGCAGGCCGATCAGGCTGGCGGGCACCACGACCTCCATCCAGCGGTGATAGGTGTCCATCTTTTGCCCGTTGATCGCTTCCGGCCAGCGCCAGTCGGCGGGGAAGGGCCAGACCTGTGCCGTGGGCAGCACGACCGCATCATAGGTCTGAAACAGCCGCGCGGCATGGGCATACCAACGGCTGCGGATCGTGCTGGCGTCGAATATATCCTGCGCCGACAGGCCCAATCCCTGCTCGATCTCCCAGATCGTCTCGCTCTTGGTCATCGCGCGTTTTGCCGGGTCCTCGGCCAGCGCCCGCTTGCCCCCCGCGTTTAGCATCGTGCGCAAGGTTACCCAGGATTGCCACAGCTTTTCGGCCGGAAAGGGCGGCGGAAGCGGCTCGACATGCGCGCCCAGAGTTTCCAGCACGGATAGCCCTGCCTCGCAGGCAGCAAGGATGCCAGGTTCCATCGGATAGGCCCCGCCCCAGTCACCCAGCCAGCCGATCCGCAGGCCCTTTACCCCGCGGTCAAGCCCGGTCAAAAGGTCCGGCACGGCACGGGGAAAAGGCACTTCGGGGTTCTCGCCCGCCTGCACCAGCAGCAATCGCGTCAGATCCTCGATGGTCCGTGCCATCGGACCTTCGGTTGACAGGGTCGACAGATAGGTGTCGCCCTCGGCATCCGACGGCACCAAGCCCCAGGTCGGCCGCAGGCCATAGACGTTGCAGAAACCGGCGGGGTTGCGCAAAGACCCCATCATGTCCGACCCGTCCGCCACCCAGGCCATCCGCGTCGCCAGCGCTGCCGCCGCCCCGCCAGAAGACCCCCCTGCCGAGCGTGTCAGATCGTAAGGGTTCCGCGTCACCCCGAACACCGGGTTGAAAGAATGCGACCCCTGACCCCATTCCGGCACATTGGTCTTGGCCGCAAAGATCGCCCCCGCGCCCCGCATCCTTGCGGCAAGTATGTCGTCGGCCAAGGGCACATGGTCCGCCCAGATCGGCGCGCCCCAGGTGGTCCGCAGCCCCTTGGTCGCTACCAGATCCTTGACCGCAAAGGGAATTCCGTGCAGCCAGCCCTCAGGCACCACATCATCCAGCGCCCGCGCTTCGGCCAACAGCGCACCGGGGTCGCGCAGGGACACCAGCGCGTTCACTGCCCCATTCACCGCAGCGACCTGCGCCAGCCAGACAGCCATCACCTCGGACGGGGCGACCTTGCGGGCGTGAATCGCGCGCGAAAGCTCGGTGGCCGACCACTCCAGCATGGCTTCCTCTTGGTCCAAATACTCAATTCTGCTTTTCTGGCGCGCCCGGAGGTGTCAGCCCCCCGGGCGCAGGGTCAGGCCGATTACTTCAGAAGTTCGGTCCAAATCGCAGTGATGTACTCCTGCGACTTGCCAGTGCAGGTCGGCAGGAACACGCCCTTGTCTGCCAGTTCCGGCGGAATGACGATTTCCGGCGCGTCCTTCATATCTGCGGGCATGAACTCTTCCGACCCAGCGATGCCATTGGCATAGCGCGCGAAGGCCGAGATCATTGCGGCATTCTCGGGCGCTGCGATGAAGTTCAGGAACTGATGGGCCTCATCGACGTTCTTGGCGTCGGACAAGAGCATCACCTGATCCGACCACAGCAGGTAGCCCTCTTTCGGAAGGCCCCATTTCACGTCCGGGTTTTCCAGCCGCGCCCGGAAGATGGCGCCGTTCCAGTAAAGCGACGCCATCACGTCATTGGCCGCCATCTTCTCGGTCATGCCATAGTCCATCGACTGCCACTTGGGCTTCGCTTCCATAAGCTTGTCGCGCACCTTCTTCATCAGCTCGGCATCTTCCGAGCAGGGCTGGCCGCCCATATACATCGTGGCCAGGCCGATCACGTCATGCATTTCCGGTGTCACGTTGACCTTGCCCACCAGTTCGGGCGGCGGGTCCATGAAGATGGCCGAGGTGTTGATATCGCCCGAATAGGCGGTCTGGTTTACCGCCATGCCGACCGTGCCCCACTGCCACGGGATCGAGTACTTCCGGCCAGGGTCGAAGTCGCGGTTCATCCATTCCGGCGCGATGTTGCCGTGGTTCGGGATCTTCGTCAGGTCAAGCTCTGCCACCAGGCCCTTTTCGACCCAGATCGGCACATAGCTTGCCGAAGGCACGACAAGGTCAAAGCCATGGCCGCCAGCTTCGATCTTGGCCAGCGCGGTGTCGTTCGAATCGTAGTCGGTCACCGTGACCTTGATGCCGGTCTCGGCTTCGAACTTCGTCAGAAGTTCGGGGCTGGTGTAGTTGCCCCAGTTGAAAAGCTGCAGCTCACCTTCGGCCACGGCCATCGAGGTCGAAGCAAGAAGCAGCGCCATTGCGGCGATATTCGTTCTCATGTTCAGTCTCCCGGTTGGTTTCATTGGTCTTTTTTTCTGGTCAGCAGGAAAAACGCGGTCAGCAGAAGGACCGTCAGCAGCAAAAGCCCGCTGGAGATCGCGTTGATCTCGGGGGTAAGCTGGCGGCGCAATTGGCCAAGCATGTAGGTAGGCAGGGTATCCTGTCCACCGGATTTGACAAATTCGGTAATCACGACGTCATCCAGACTGATGACAAAGGCCAGCATCGCGCCCGCCGCAATGCCGGGGGCCATCAGGGGCAGCGTCACCCGCCGGAACGTCAGCCAGGGCGTGGCGTAAAGGTCGGCGGCGGCGGTTTCCAGCGTCAGGTCCATGCCCTCAAGCCGGGCGCGGATCGGCAGGTAGGCAAAGGGGATGCAAAAGGCGGAATGGGCGATTATCAGATAGCCAAGGCCCTGATAACCGGTGGCGACCTTGATCCAGGCGAAGAAGATCAGCAGCGCCACTGCGGTGACAATCTCGGGCACCATCAGGGGCTGGTTGATCATCACATAGATGAAGGTCTGGCCTTTGAACCGCTTCCGCCGCGTGGTCCCCAGCGCCGCCGCCGTCGCCGCCGTCGTTGCGATCAGCGCGGCCGAGGTGGCGATGATCAGCGACCGGACGGTTGCGTCCTTGACCGCTTCGTTGGCCCAGGCCTTGGCATACCAGTCCAGCGAAAACCCCTGCCAGACCGCGACCGACGCGCCCTTGTTGAAGGAATAGATCACCAGCACGATCAAGGGCAGATACAGCGCCAGAAACACCCCGATTGCGGTCGCGGTAAAGCCGGGCAGGCGGTCGACGGCAAAGCGGTTGTTACTCATGGCCCACCTCGCGGTTAACGGCGCGGACATAGAACAGAAGCGCGGTCGCCACGATGACCAGAAGGATCACCGAAAGCGCCGCCCCTAGCGGCCAGTTGCGGCCCTGACCGAACTGCAGCTCGATGAAGTTGCCGATCATCATGTTCTTGCCACCGCCCAGAACGCGCGGGGTGACATAGGCCCCCAGCGACGGGATGAAGACCAGGATCGAGCCGGCGACGATGCCCGGTTTCACCACCGGCACGATGATGCGGGTCAGCGCCCGCCAGCGGCTGGCGTAAAGGTCATAAGCCGCCTCCAAGAGCCGCATGTCAAAGCGGTCGATGGCGGCAAACAGCGGCAACACCATCAAGGGCAGGTAGACATAGGTCATGCCGATCAGCACGGCGGTATCGGTGTAGTAGATCTGGATCGGTTCCGATATCAGCCCCATCGCCAGCAACAGTGTGTTCAGCACACCTTCGTTGCGGATGATCTCGGCGATGGCAAAGGTGCGGATCAGAAGGTTGGTCCAGAACGGAATCGTGATCAGGAACAGCCACAGCGCCCGGGCCTTCGGTGGCCGGGTCGCGATGAACCATGCGGTCGGAAAGCCCACGGCAAGGGTCAGGAACGTGGTCATCAGCGACAGTTTCACTGACCGCCAGAAGATCGTCACATGCGCGTCGGCAAGCTGCAGGGTGTCGTCAAAGACGTCGCGGGTCAGGACGGTGCTGACCCAGCCATCGGTCGAGAACACCCATTCCACGTTGCCGTATTCGCCAGACTGCAGAAAGGAATAGACCAGCATGATGAACAGCGGGCCGACAGCTGCAAAGGCAAGGATCACCAGAGCAGGCAGGGACAGCAGCCAGCCATTGCGGGCCGAGGTCTTGACGGCGTTTTCCTCGGCGGGGCTCATCGTCAGTCCTCAACCACTTGAACAGCGCCGGGCTCGAAGGTGATGGCGACTGTGTCGCCTTGCGCAAGGCCGCTGTCGCCGGTGGCGGGGCTTTGCAGCCGGACCACGATCTCGGTGCCGTCTTTCAGGCGCAGATGGCAATGGGTGTCGGTGCCGAAATAGACCAGCGTGCCGACGGTGGCGGACAGCCCACCCGCGCCGGGTTTGCCGATCCGCACCTGTTCGGGGCGCACCGCCACGGTGACGGACTTCCCGCTGTCGGCGGCTTTCAGCGCGTCAACCGGCAGGCTGTCGCCCCCCGCCAGCACCACAGCCCCGTCGCGCGCGGTGCCGGTCAGGAAATTCGTCTCGCCGATGAAGCTGGCGACAAAGCGGTTCTTCGGGTGGATGTAGATGTCCTTGGCGGTGCCCACCTGCTGGATCTTGCCCGCACTCATCACCGCGATGCGGTCGGACATGGTCAGGGCTTCCTCCTGATCATGGGTGACAAAGACAAAGGTGATCCCGGTTTCCGTCTGCAGGCGTTTCAGCTCGATCTGCATTTCCTTGCGCAGCTTCAGGTCCAGCGCTGACAGGGGTTCGTCCAGCAACAGAACCTTTGGCTGCGGTGCCAGCGCCCGCGCCAGCGCCACCCGTTGCTGCTGGCCGCCCGAAAGCTGGCTGACCTTGCGGCTGGCAAAGCTGTCCAGTTTGACCAGCGTCAGCATTGCCGCGGTGCGCGCCTTGACCTCGGCGGCGGGTTTGCCCAGCATTTCCAGCCCGAAAGACACGTTCTGCGCCACTGTCAGATGCGGGAACAGCGCATAGGACTGAAATACCGTGTTCACCGGGCGCTTGTTCGGCGGCAGGTTGGTGATATCGGCCCCGTCCAGAAGGATCGTGCCATCCGAGGGCATCTCGAACCCTGCGATCAGCCGCAAAAGCGTGGTCTTGCCGCAGCCCGAGGGGCCGAGGAGGGTAAAGAACTCACCCCTCCGAATGTCGACCGAGACGTCATCCAACGCACGCAGGGCCGCCCCGCCTTGCCCGAATGCCTTGACGACATGTTGGACAGAGATTGTCACCTCATCGGCCACGGACACGCCCCCTTGTTCCCCGGTCATTTGATCATATTGCGTGGAAAACTTTTTTCCCCACAAGCGATTCCTTTTGTGTCACCCCGCCATCGGGGCGCGTTTGCCGATCCAGGGGGCGGCACGCTCAACTTCCGAGCACAGCGCGATCAGCAATTCATCCGCGCCGAAGGCCGCCGCCAGATGCACGCCGATCGGAAGGCCCTCCCTTGACCAGCCCAAGGGCAGGCTGGCGGCGGGCTGGCCACTGGCGTTGAAGATCGCGCAGAAGGGCGAGTAGGCGAAGATCCCCTTTGGCCCGGTGCGGTAGGCGACGTAGTCTTCGGTCGCGTGGCTGAAGCGGCCGACCTTGGCGGGCGGTTCGGCTAGGGTGGCCGACAGCAGGATGTCCGGCCCTTCGTCGAACAACCGTGCCATCTGGCGGCCAAAGGCATGGATTTCGCCGACCGCTTCCAGATAGCGCGTTGGGTGCAGGGTCGCGGCATAAGCCCATGCCCCGCGCCCGACGCCTTCGACCTCATCGTGCGTGGGCGGACGGTCGCCGATCTGCGACCGGATCGACAGGGCGGTGCCGATCCCGACGATATCGGTCCAGGCCCGCATCATCATCGGCACGTTGGCTTTTGGCAGCGCCGGTTCGACGATATGGCCAAGGTTTTCCAGCAGTCGCCCGGCGGTGCGGACCGCCTCGGCCACCTCCGGGTCGATCGGATCGCCGGTCAGGGTGGTGTCGCAAATCCCTATCCGCAGCCGGTGCGGCGGGCGGCTGATCGCGGCCGCGTGGCCCCGGCCCAAGGGCGGTGCCCAGTAGGGCGCGCCAACATCGGCACCCTCGCAGGCGTCCAGCATGGTCGCGGTATCGCGCACCGACCGGGTCAGGAACCCGTCGATCCCCATCCCTGCCCAGCTTTCGCCGGCATAGGGACCATCGGGCAACCGCGCACGGGTCGGCTTGAACCCGAAAAGCCCGCAGGACGACGCCGGTATCCGCACCGATCCGCCCCCGTCTGACCCATGGGCAAAGGCCACGATCCCGGCGGCCACCGCCGCACCTGCCCCCCCTGACGAACCGCCCGAGGTATGCTCCAACCCCCAGGGGTTCCGCGTCGGCCCGCCGTAAACCGCGCTTTCGGTGGCAGCCCCGACCCCGCCTTCGGGGCTGGTGGTGCGGCCGAAGGTGACCACTCCGGTTGCGCGGATGCGGCTGAAGATGCTGGAATCGCGCTTGTAGACGGTGTTGGCAAACAGACGCGAGCCATTGTGCGACGGGAAATCCACCGCCTCGCAGCCAAGATCCTTGATCAGGAACGGCACGCCCCGGAAGGGCCCCGGTGGCAAGCCGTCGGCAATGGACTTGCGCGCCACAGCTTCTTGCAGCAGCACCACGGCATTGATCGCCGGATTGCGCGCCTCGACAGCGTCAAGCGCCGCGTCAAGCAGTTCCGACGCGGTCACTTCGCGCCGGGCCACCAGTTCGGCCAGCGCGGTTGCGTCCGCGGCCCCAAGATCACCATTCATCTGCAATTCCCCCCGTCACCTGAACGCAAATCTGCCGCCGGGGCGCGGTCGGAGCATGCCCGCGCGCGCCGCGTGATGTCGGTTTCAGATGCTGGTGCGTGCAAGCAGAGGGCCAAGCACCGCACCAAGCGTTTCGGGAAGAAACGGCTTGGCGACAAAGCCGTCGAACCCGGCGGCGCGCGCGGCGGCGCGCTGTTCGGGCATGGCTCCGGCAGTCATCGCCACAACCGGCACGCCACGACCCGCCCCGTGCAGCAGGTGGCTGCGGGTCACAAACCCGTCCATTCCCGGCATTGCGATGTCCAGAAGCACCAGATCAAACCGGGTTTCGGCGACAAGCTTCAGGGCATCGGCCCCGCCTTCGGCCTCGACCACCTCTGCCCCCAAAGCCTGCAGCATGGCCGCCGCGACCAGCCGGTTGGTGGCGATGTCATCGACCACCAGAATGCGGCGGCCAGTCAGGTCCGGCAGTTGGATCACCGATGGCGGAATCCATTCCGGGGCGATGATGACAAGCCGGAACACTGCCCCGGTGACCGAGGGGATCAAGGTCAGGTCCCCGCCCATCTGGCGGGCAAGCGTCCGGCTGATCGCCAGCCCTAGCCCCAGACCGGGTTGCAACGTTGCCCCACGCCGGAAGGGCTCGAACAGGATCCGCGCCACTTCTGGTGGGACGCCGGGGCCGGTATCGGACACGTCGATTTCCAGCCTGCCGTCATGGTGGCCGACAGTCACCCGGATCTGGCTGCCCCCGGCGTATTTCACCGCGTTGCCGATCAGATTGGTCAGACACTGCCGCAGGCGCTGGGCGTCCAGAAAGGCATGCTGGGGGATTCCCGGCAAGAATATTGCCTCAAGACCGCCACCAAGGCGCATGGCATCCGGCTCAAATATCGCCACCGTCGCCGATATCGAATCGCGAAGCCCCGTCGCACGAGGGGTGATCGCAAGATGGCCGGTGTTGATCGCCGAAAGGTCCAGCACATCATCCAAAACTTCGGCAAGCCCACGCGCGGATGTCACCAGCGTCCGCAGCCTGTCGCGCGATTGCCCCGAAGCAGCTGCGGCTTCGACTTCGCCCAGACCGATGATCGCGTTCAGAGGGGTGCGCAATTCGTGGCTCATCTGGGCAAGAAACAGGCTTTTGGCCGCGTCTGATGCCTTGGCTTCGGCAAGTGCGCTGGCACTTGCATTGTGGACGGCATGGTTTGAAAGCGTTGCCATGATGGCATAAGTGATCGCCGCAAGTGCGGCTGTGGTCGAAACGGCCATGCCGACAAGATCACCCTTTGCAATCCAGTGGGCGACGTTCGTGCCAAGCAGGATCGTCGAAACGGTCGCCATGCCCGCCAGCCCGTAAGGCAGGTGGATCGACCTGACAGTGCTAAGCTGCAGCAGCGTCACCATCCCAAGACCGCCCGCAAGAGCCTTGGCATAGGGGTTGTCCACCAGCCAGACCATGGCCGCCGCCGTGGCCACGCATGAGGTCATCACGACGATCAGGGCAATGCTTGTGCGGTAGCGGCCCGGCGAGGCAGCCGGATCAAGTTTGCGCAACAGACGCAGGGACAGCATTTCGGTGGCAATATCCGCCAGCGCCAGGCTCATCATCGCCCAGGGATCGGCGAAAAGCGCACAGAACCCGTAGCCGCAGAAGATCAGCAGGTTCCGCCGCCAGATGTCTTTCGACAAAAGCTCATGTTGGCGGGCGATTTCGTCGACAGCACGCACACGATCAATGGCGGCAATGGTGTCCGGGGTGCTCATCGCAGGGCCGATGGAGATACGCATCTGTCCTCAACTCGTCCTTGGTTGCCGCCGTTGGTCAAGGCGTATCGCCTGTGGCAAGGTCGACTTCCTGATCAAGGTGTCCGTCACGCCCGAAAATCAGGATGCGCTGGTCGGTCGTGACGACTGCAACCCAGTCTTGACCGAATGTCACCGCTTCGACCCTTGCGCCTTCGGGAAGGGCAAAACCTTCCGGCAGGCTGGGACCCGGCGCGGAAAATGCGGTCGGCATCCGGGTGACAAGCAGCGCCACCACGGTTATGACACCGATGATCATCGTCAGCGTCAGCACGATCACCAGCCACTTCAGAAACCGCAGGCTGGGCGGAAGCGTCCCGGTTGCCTCGTCGGTCTCCGGGATATCAGGCAAGGTGGGCAATGACATGGACGACACTTTCGAAAGCGATGATGCGGGCGACGACGGCGACCTTGGATCGTTGGGTCAGGGTGCCGACAGCCAGAGCGTCACCATCGGCCCCGACGCCCCGTCCCGCCTTGATAAGGCGCTTGCCGCTGCGGTGCCAGAGGAAGCGTCGCTGTCGCGCACAAGGCTGATGCGGATGATTGCGGACGGCGCGGTGTTGCGCGACGGAGTGGCGGTCACCGACCCGAAGTCCAAGGTGGCTGAGGGCGAGACTTATGTGCTGCAGCTTGACCCCGCCCAGCCGATCGAGACGCTGGCCGAGGACATCCCCCTGTCCGTGGTATGGGAGGACGCCGACCTGATCGTCATCGACAAGGCGGCGGGCATGGTGGTCCATCCCGCGCCCGGAACGCCGCGTGGGACGCTGGTCAACGCGCTCTTGCATCACTGCGGCGACACGCTGTCGGGCATCGGCGGCGCGCGGCGGCCCGGCATCGTCCACCGGATCGACAAGGACACGACCGGCCTTCTGGTGGTGGCCAAGTCGGACCGGGCGCATCACGGCCTTGCCCGTCAGTTCGAGGATCACTCGGTCACCCGGCACTATCTGGCGGTGGTCCACGGGGTCCCGAATGCGGCGGATGCGCGGTTGCGCGGCCTGCGCGGGATCAGCTTTGAATCTGGCGGCATCCTGAAGATCGCTACCGGACTGGCCCGCCACAAGACCGACCGCCAGCGTCAGGCGGTGGTCTGGGAAACCGGCCGCCACGCCATCACCCGCGCGCGGGTGGTCGAGGATTTCGCCGGTCAGGTGTCGCTGGTCGACTGCTGGCTGGAGACCGGGCGCACCCATCAGATCAGGGTCCACTTTTCCTATGCCGGGCACGGGCTTCTGGGCGACCAGACCTATGGCGGGCGCAGGAAGGTGCCGACCGGGCTGGGGCAGGGGGCCGAGATCGGCAACAGCTTTCTCCGGCAGGCCCTGCATGCGGCAAGTCTGGGGTTCGACCATCCGGTGTCCGGCGAGAGGATGGAGTTCACCTCGCCCCTGCCCGGTGATCTGGCAGGCCTGATCGCAGCGCTGCGGGGGGCGTGAGCTGTCCACAGTGGACAGTTTCTGTTCGCCTATTAGTATCAATGCCTTGCGTTTTGGCGTTAAGGGATTGTTAGGGTTTGGCCGCAGCCGCAAGGGCCGCCTTTGGGGGAGGTTCGGCTTGACAGGCTCAACCGCAGCGGGGCTTGATGCGGTCATTGGTTTGCAGATTTGCGCGGGGGTTTGGTTTGGGACATTGGACAAATGTGGACTTGCGCTTGGCAGGGTCGCGCGAGGGGGCGGAGTTTTCGCCGTCCGCTCAGGATCACAGGGGCGGGAAAGAAGGATGCGTGAAATCACGCACCCTACGGCTTGTTGAATCTCAACAAGCCCTAAAATAGCAAGTTCTAGAAGAGGCCAAGACATGGCAAATATCCAGAATGATCGCGGCAAATGGCGGCTTTCTTGGAAGAAGCACAGGCAAGAGTTCGTTCCATGGTTGGTCGGCGTTGCAGTTTACATGATTTTCATGAGAAACTTGGAGCATTCGAGGGGAACCTATTTGGTGCTTGCAGTGATTTTTTTCTTACCGCCGATCACTTTGGTAAGAATAGTTTTGACGGCTATGACGAAGTCAGATGAAGATACTTAGACTTCTTTGCACGAAGAGATTTGGGTCAATACAAGAAAGTGAACCTAAGATTGCCAACGGAAAGCTATATAGGGGGGAGACATCTTGGAACTTGATTGCAGCAATCGTAAGGTAGGTGCCAATGCACCATCCCCATTTCAACCTGACCCTACCCACTTGAATATACGAAACTCTCAAACAAACTTCTCCCGAAAAATGGTGGGTTTCATCCACCCTGCGCTTGCTTTGCGGGCCGGGTAGCCCCCCGGCCGGAGGAGTGGCGGGAGTATTTTGAAAAGAGCAATCGGTTGGGTCGGTTCCAGTCCTGCCGCCAGCCTTTGCAAGTGCAGCATGTTGCCGCGTGCCCGAAAGGGGCGTATAGGTCGCCTCGTAGCCGACGTCTGAGTCGGTCAAGGCATCGGAGCCAACACGCATCCCTCCTGCCAGGGGGGCACCGGACCGCCCGTCGCAAAGCTTGCGATCTGACGCGCGCCGGTACGGCAACCTCCCCCATTCCCAATATCCAATCCACCGGACAACACCCAAGGGTGAACCATGACCTATGATCCCTCTGTTCCCGAGGCGCAGCTGCCGCTGTTTGACGAAGAGGCGCTGGATATCTCGGACTATCTGAAGTCCGAACCGGGCGCCGATACCGACATCCACACCGACGAGACCGCACGCCAAGGCGTTGCCGCCCTGACGCTGGGCGCGATCGGGGTGGTTTATGGCGATATCGGCACCTCGCCGATCTATGCCTTCCGCGAGGCGTTGAAGGCCACGGGGGCGGCAAGCCCCGGGGCGGCCGAGGTGCTGGGCATCCTGTCGCTCTTGATCTGGACGCTGATCCTGATCGTCACGGTGAAATACGTCTTCTTCCTTTTGCGCGCCGACAACCGGGGCGAGGGCGGCATTCTGGCGCTGTATACGCTGGTCCGGCTGGCAGCGGGGCGGCGGTCCGTTCCGGTGCTGCTGCTGGCGCTTGCCGGGGCGGCGCTTTTTGCCGGGGACGCGGCGATCACGCCGGCCATCTCGGTCCTGTCGGCGGTCGAGGGGACGGAACTGGTCGTGCCAGCGCTGAAGGCCTATGTGCTGCCGATCACGCTGGGCATCCTGATTGCGCTGTTCGCCGTCCAACGGCGCGGCACGGCCAGCGTTGCCAAGCTGTTCGGCCCGATCTGCGTGGTGTGGTTCGTGGCGCTTGCGGGTCTGGGGATCTGGCATATCGCCGATGCCCCGATGGTGCTGTCATCGTTCAATCCTGTCTGGGCGGCGGATTTCCTGATCCAGCATCCGGGTGTGGCTTTCGCGGTTCTGGGGGCTGTGTTTCTGGCAGTCACCGGGGGCGAGGCGCTGTATGCTGACCTTGGCCATTTCGGGCGGCGGCCGATCATGCTGGCCTGGTTTGCCCTGGTGCTGCCGTCGTTGTTGCTGAACTATCTTGGACAGGGCGCGATGGTGCTGGCCCAGCCTGAGCTGGCCGAGAATGCCTTCTTCGGCATGGCTCCCGATGCCCTGCTGCCGGTTCTGGTGGCTTTGGCCACTGCTGCGACGGTCATTGCCAGTCAGGCGGTGATCACCGGGGCGTTTTCGATGGCGCGCGGCGCGGTGCAGTTGGGGTTCTTGCCACGACTTTCCATCCGCCACACCGCCGAGGGCCAAAGCGGGCAGATCTATATCGGGGCGGTCAACTGGCTTTTGCTTGGCGGCGTCTCGTGGCTGGTGGTGGCGTTCGGGTCCTCGGGCGCACTGGCCTCGGCCTACGGGATCGCGGTGACCGGGACGATGGTGCTGACAACGCTTCTGGGGGTGCTGTATCTGGTGCGGTCGGGGCGGCTGCGGGCCCCGGTGGCGCTGGTGTTGGCGGCTCCGGTCCTTGGGGTGGAACTGGTGTTCCTGGCGTCAAACATGACCAAGATCGGCGATGGCGGCTATGTGCCTGTGATCGCGGCGGCGGTGGTCGGGTTCATCATGTGGGCCTGGTGGCGCGGCACGCAACTGGTGCGGGCGCGGGTGGCCAAGCTGGCGGTTTCGGTGCCGTCCTTCCTGAAGATGATGAAAGGCTCCAGCGTCAACATCATCCCGGGCACGGCGTTCTTTCTGACTGGAGACCCTGACATCGTGCCTTCGGCCTTGCTGCACAACATCAAGCACAACCGGGTCTTGCACGCGCAGACGGTGCTGCTGACGGTTGAAACCCTGCGGGTGCCCTATGCCACGGCAGAAGAACGGGCAACGGTCGAGCCCCTGGGCGGCAACGTCCTGCGGCTGACCCTGCGGCTGACCCTGCGGTTCGGGTTCA